>Ga0265327_10000374_pt1 | contig 84337 bp, 92 predicted proteins | sample 41621metaG_FD_202089 | JGI IMG/M metagenome (GOLD analysis project Ga0265327, IMG submission 202089) | Rhizosphere microbial communities from Carex aquatilis grown in University of Washington, Seatle, WA, United States - 4-16-21 metaG | ecosystem: Host-associated > Plants > Roots > Rhizosphere...
CCAAAGCAGCGGCCAGCGCTTCCTGCCGGCGGCCGAAGATGAAGACGAAGGCGCCCTCCTCGATGAAACGCTTTGCTGCGGCGAGACCGATGCCTGTCGCTCCACCGGTGATCACGGCGGTCTTTCCGTTGAGTCTGGTCATGCCATGCATCCTTCTTTGGAGTTGTACGGAAGCAGGGAACTGCCTACGAACGAGGAACAATTTGCTCCATCGAAGCTACGGCCAACGGCGTGCGTCGTCGGTGCGCTGCCGAACTTTCTCTTGGTGAGTGGGCCGTGAAGAGAGCCGACGTTGCTCGAACAGATGATGGAAGAGGTCATGAGAATTCCTTGAGGTTGAACAGCCTGCCGCTCACACGGAGAGAGCCGCGACGTCGGCGAGTGCTTGCGCGATGGCGGCATCCTTCGCCTGCGCGCCCAGGGCAAGACCTTCGGCGCGAACGACCATCACGTCGACCACGCCGAGGAAGGCCAGCAAGCCGATGAGGTAGCTCTCCTGGTGCTCGAATGCAGCCGTGGGGCTACCAGCGGAATAAACACCGCCTCGCGCCGAAGCGATGAATGCCTTCTTTCCCTTGAGCAATCCTTCTGGCCCGGTGGCGGTGTAGCCAAAGGTCTTGCCGACGACGGCAATCCGATCGATCCATGCCTTGAGCGGCGTCGGGATGGAGAAGTTGTACATAGGCGTCCCGATCACGAGGATGTCCGACGCAAGGAGTTCTTCCATGTAAGCACTGCCCTTCTGCAGGTCCGCGTTGATGGTGGCATCGTCGGTCGCCGCGCCCTGAAAGGCTGCCATGTGTGTGCCGGAAAGATGAAGTGCCGGGTCAGCCGCGAGGTCACGGACCACAACGCGTATGTCGGGATGCAGAGCCCGATGACGCGCGACGATCTGCGCGGAAAGTTGACGGCTGACCGATGCGGTTCCGAGGACGCTGGAGTCGAGATGAAGAAGCTGCACGGTAAGGACCTTGAGGAGTTGATAAAGAAGTCTTCCCACGTCGGCTTTGCGTCGGGACGTGGAATCGTTTCCTTGACGGCAATGTTGGGACGTCGTCCAGCATCTGAGAAGACGGTATATTGAGATTCAAACCATCTTTGTGAGAGATGGAAGGATCTCGAATGCTGGACGGCGTGTCTCTCGATCAACTTCGAACCTTCGTGGCTGCCGTCGACGAGGGAAGCTTTTCAGCTGCGGCGCGAAGGCTCAACCGCGTGCAATCCGCCGTCAGCACCTGGGTCAGCAGTCTGGAAGCCCAGATCGGCGTCGTGCTCTTCGACCGGTCCGGCAGGTACCCGAAGCTCACACCCGAAGGCGTCCTCTTGCTGGCGGACGCTCGCAACATCCTCTCAGGGGTCGACACGCTCAAGGCGCGCGCCAGGCTGATGTCGGCAGGGATGGAGGCGGAACTGTCGGTCGTCGTGGACGTGTTCTTCCCGACTGCCGTCTTCAGTGCTGCCGCGAAGGCGTTTGCCAGCCGATTCCCGCTTACCCCGCTGCGCGTGTTCGTGGAGGGCCTGGGCGCCGCCTATCAGCCCGTGGTCGAGGGGCGTTGTAGCTTGGGAATCCTGGCGCCGCTGTCCCTCGAATTCCCTTCGCTCGTCGGCGAGAGCATCGGCCCGCTGTCGCTGGTCACGGTCGCCGCACCGGACCATCCGCTGGCGAGCTTCAAGCGACGCATTCCGAAATCGGTATTGGCCAAGCATGTGCAACTGGTGCTCACCGATCGCTCCGACCTTAGTGCGGGACAGGACTACGGCGTGAAATCGACGTCGACTTGGCGCTTGGCGGACCTCTCCACCAAACACGCATTCCTGCGGGACGGCGTCGGGTGGGGCAACATGCCGCAGCACATGGTCGGCAGAGACCTCGCAGACGGCACGCTAGTGGCGATCGACGCCGAGGGCATGCTGCCCATGGGCTACTCGCTCACGATGGCTGCATTCCACCGGGCGTCGGAGCCACCGGGGCCGGCAGGCCGGTGGCTGATCGATGACCTCAAAGTGCGCTACGCCCAGGAGGCGCAGTGAAAGTCAGCTTTCGGCGACCGGCGCGGGCGGCTGCTCCTGGCCGACCGTGCACATTCTCAGTCGGCGGATTAGGCTTCCCAATTCATTCACCCCTCACCGCAGCGCCGCCCGAAAAAACATCGCCAGCCGCGCCTCCAGCGCCGCGTTGCCGGTGTCCTTGCGCGGCCGGTTGAGCATGCGCGAAAGTGAATCGCCGACCACGCAGTTGGCGAAGAAGACCGGCAATTGCTCGAACGGCAGATCCTCGCGCAGCTGCGCCCGCACGTCCGGCCGCTCCAGGTAACGGCGCAGTGCTTCCATGGTGATGCCGGGGCCGGACTTGTAGAAGGCGTCGGCCAGATCGGGGTTGGCCTGGGCCTCGGAGACCACCATGCGGTTCAAGGCCAGGGCCTCAGGCAGATTGAGCATGCTGTGCAGCCGCAGGGCGTAGTCACCCAAGGCCTCGCGCACGGGCCGTGGGTCTTCCACCAAGGCCATGCTCGACACATAGCCCTCGCGCTTGGCATTGATCATGGCGGCGATCAGGCCGGCCTTGCCGCCGAACTTGACGTAGATGGTGCGCGTGGCCACCTGGGCCGCGCGGGCAATCATCTCCAGGCTCACGTTGCCGTAGCCCTTCTCCAGAAAGAGTTCGCCCGCGATGCGCAGCAGCTCGGTGGTGCGTGCCTCGACCTCTTCGGCCCGCGGGCGGCCGGCGCTGCGCGGCGCGCGGGGCTTTCTTGCGGCCGGAACCTTGGCGGGTTTGGCGGCCTGGGCCACCGGGCTGGCGGAACTCTGGGGTGCAGCTTTGCTCGACATGCCGAGAGTTTAATCACGCAATAATGAAATGGAAAGAGTTCATTTCTTGACAAGCAGGAGCGGCACGCCAATAATGAACACCAGTAATTTCATTTAAGCCCCTAACGCCAGGTTCACACGCATATGGACAGCAAGCCCACCCCCGCCACGCTCGCCTCGGCCGTCCCGGCCGCTGCACCCGCTCCGGCATCCAAGCGCCGCGTGATCGTCATCGCTGCCCTGCTGGCCCTGGCCGCCCTCGGTGTCGGCGGCCGCATGGTCTGGCGCAGCCATTACTTCGTGGAGACGGACGACGCCTATCTGTCCGGCCACCTGCACCCGATCTCGGCGCGCATCCCGGGCGTGATCGCCAAGGTGCTGGTGGAGGACAACCAGATCGTCCACGCCGGCGATGTGATGGCCGAGCTGGACCCCGCTGACCAGCATGTGCGGCTAGAGCAGATCGAGGCCCAGATCGCGCAGGTGCAGCAGCAGATCGCGCAGGCCGACGCCCAGACGCTGCAGGCGCGCGCCTCGGCCAGCGGCGCGGCAGCGCAGGTGCAGCAAGCGCAGGCCACGCTCTTGCGTACCGAGCAGGACGCGAGCCGCATGTCCGAGCTCTACACCAAGCAGATGAAGGCCATCTCCAAGGCCGAGCTGGACGCCGCCGTTGCCGCGCGCAGCAGCGCTGCGGCCGACCTCACCGCACGCAAGGATGCCGCCACCGCCGCGCAGGCGCAGATCGGCGCATCGCAGGCGGCGCGCGAGGTGCTCAAGGCGCAGATCAAGGTGCTGCAGACGCAGGCCAAGGATGCTCAGTTGCAGCTTGGCTACAACCGCATCGTGGCGCCCGTGGACGGCCGCGTCGGCAAGCGCGACATGGAGCTGGGCCAGCGCGTGCAGCCCGGCCAGCAGATCGCCGCCATCGTGCAGAACGAGGTCTGGGTGCAGGCCAATTTCAAGGAGACGCAGCTCGCTCATCTGCGCCCGGGGCAGACGGTGGACGTGCGCATCGACGCCCTGCCCGACGAGCATCTGGTGGGCAAGCTCGACAGCTTCTCGCCTGCCTCGGGCAACCAGTTCGCCCTGCTGCCGGCAGACAACGCCACCGGCAACTTCACCAAGATCGTGCAGCGCATTCCGGTCAAGGTGATGTTCGCGCCGGCTGACCTGCAGCGCCTGGCGGGCCGCCTCGCGCCGGGCATGTCGGCGGTGGTGGACATCGATCTGCGCCAGTCTTCTTCGTCGACGCAGAACTGAGCCCGTCATGGCGAGCAACTCTTCACCGGCCCTCGCGCCGATGCTGGCCGCGCATGACGCCAAAGTCGATCTGCGCACCTGGCTCGCGGTGGCCGCCGGCCTGCTGGGCGCCTTCATGGCGATCCTGGACATCCAGATCACCAACGCGTCGCTGCAGGACATCCTGGGCACGCTCTCGGCCACGCAGGAAGAAGGCTCGTGGATCTCCACCGCCTACCTGTGCGCCGAGATCGTGGTGATCCCGCTGACCGCGCTGCTGGCTCGCGTGCTGGGCATGCGCGCCTACATGGCAGGCACCACCGCGCTGTTCCTGCTCTGCTCCACCCTGTGCGGCACGGCCTGGAGCCTGCCGAGCATGATCGTCTTCCGCATGATGCAGGGCCTGACAGGCGGCGCGCTGATCCCGATGGCGATGACGCTGGTGATGGCCAAGCTGCCGCCTTCCAAGCGCGCCATCGGCCTGGCCATGTTCGGCCTCACCGCCACGCTGGCACCCACGCTGGGCCCCACGCTGGGCGGCTACCTGACCGACCTCTACGGCTGGCCCTCGATCTTCTACGTCAACTGGGTGCCGGGCCTGCTGCTGATCGGCGGCATCCTGTGGGGCCTCGACCCCGAGCGCCGCAACTGGAGCCTGCTGAAGAACGCCGACTGGCTGGGCATCGGCTTCATGGCCGTGGGCCTGGCCAGCCTCACCATCTTCCTTGAAGAAGGCAACTCGCACGACTGGTTCGCTTCCGACTTCATCCGCGACTTCGCCCTGCTGGCCGCGGTGGGCATCGTCGGCTGGATCCTGATCAGTCTCTTGCGGCCCGAGCCCTTCGTGAACGTGCGGCTCTACGCGCAGCGCAACTTCTTCGTGGCCGTGATGCTGGCCGCCACCACGGGCATGGCGCTGTACGGCTCGTCCTACCTGCTGCCGCTGTACCTGGGCCAGATCGCCGGCTACACGCCGATGCAGATCGGCGAGGTGATCATGTGGTCGGGCCTGCCGCAGCTCTTCATCATGCCCTTCGTGGCCCGGCTCTCGCAGAAGGTGGACAACCGCATCCTGTGCAGCATCGGCCTGGCGATGTTCGGCGCCTCCTGCCTGATGAACGCCAACATGACTTCGCTGACCGGCTACGACCAGCTGCTGTGGTCGCAGATCGTTCGCGCCCTGGGCCAGCCGCTGATCATGCTGACGCTGTCCAACTTCGCCATGCAGGGCATCGCCCCGCGCGACACGCCTTCGGCGTCGAGCCTCTTCAACATGACGCGCAATCTCGGCGGCTCCGTCGGCCTGGCCCTGCTGGCCACCATGCTGACGAACCGCGAGCATCTGCATTCGGCGCGCTTGGGCGAAGCCGTCACCATGCTCTCGGCCGCCACACGCAGCCGGCTCGACGGCCTCTCCGCGGCCTTAAGCGCCAAGGGCATGGACGCTGCCACAGCCTCGCAACAGGCTATCGGGCTGGTCGATCGCATCACCCGTCGCGAGGCCTATGTGCTGGCCTACAACGACGCCTTCCTGATCATGGCCGCCGTGCTCTTCAGCTGCATCGCCATCCTCTGGCTCGCCGACGGCGTGAAGTCGCCCTCCGGCGGCGGAGCCGGCGCTCATTGATTGAAAGACTACACATCATGTACAACAACACCAAGCTCACGCTGCTCGCGCTCGTTGCCGCCCTCTCCGGCTGTGCCGCCGTCGGCCCCGATTTCAAGGCACCGGTTGCGCCGGCCGGTCAGGCCTATCGCCACGCTGTGCAGACACCGCAAGCTGCCGCCCTGCCCTCGGCCTGGTGGACCGTCTTCAACGACGCCGCGCTCAACGCGCTGGAAGACCGAGCACTGAAGGACAGCCCCAGCGTGCAGGCCAGCGCCGCGCGGCTGGAGGAGGCCCGCGCACAACTGGGTCTGACGCGGGCGGCCGAGATGCCGCAAGTCAACGCGAGCACATCCGCGGCCTATCAGCGCAGCTCGGAGAACACCTCGCAAGCCATCCTCCAGCACAACATCTCGGTGAAGGGTATGAACTACCAGGCCGGCGCTTCGATGTCGTACGAGATCGACGCCTTCGGCCGCGTGCGCCGCCTGCTGGAATCAGCCGAAGCCCAGGCCGCCGCCGCAGAAGACGACTATGGTGGCCTGCTGCTGACGCTCAGCGGCCAGATCGCCAGCAGCTACTTCCAGCTGCGCGGGCTCGATGCCCAAGCCGCCATCCTCGCCCAGGCCCTGGCCAGCCGCGAGGAGACCGAACAGCTGGTGCAGTCGCGCTTTGACGCGGGCGTCTCCAACGAGCTCGATCTCTCGCGTGCCCGCATCGAGACCGCTAACGCCAGATCACAGCTGACCGACGTGCGGCGCCAGCGCGCGGATACGGAACACGCGCTGGCCGTGCTGGTGGGCGTCTCGCCTTCAGAAGCTCTGCTCAGCACCACGGATGCCAGCCTGCCGCAAGCGCCACAAATCCCCGTCGGCCTGCCGGCCAGCCTGCTCGCGCAACGCCCGGACCTGGCCAGCAGCGTGGCCGGCCTGCGCGCGCTCAACGCGCAAGTGGGCGTGGCGGAGGCGGCCTTCTACCCGTCCATCACGTTGACCGGCAATTTCGGTTTTGCCTCGCAGCCGCTGGGCGATCTGCTGCAGGCCGGTTCGCGCCAGTTGGGCATCGGCCCGCTCGGTCTCTCGCTGCCGATCTTCGATGGCGGCCGCAACCAGGCCAACCTCGACGCCGCCAAGGCGCGCTACGCCGAGGCCGTGGCCAATCACCAGAACCGCTTGCTGACGGCCTTGCGTGAAGTGGAAGACTCGCTCAACGACGTGCAGCAGTTGCGCGAACAGGCGAATGCGCAGACCGGCGCGCGTACGGCGGCCGAACGCGCGTATGAAGTGGCGCGGGCCCGCTACGAGCGCGGCGTCTCCAACTATCTCGACGTCACCGACGCCCAGCGCAGCGCCCTGTCCGCCGAGCGCGACAGCGCGCAGATCGCAACGCAGCAGCTGCTGGCTGCGGTGGCGGTGGCTCGCTCGCTCGGTGGCGGCTGGGTGCAGGCGGCGCGCTGATCTCCAGCGATCGAAGCGCGGCGATGCCGGCGATCCGGCCGGCTCGATGTGGAACACCGCCACTGCGTTGATGAGCTCCTGCGACTGGCGGCTCAGGCTGGAGGCCGCAGCCGCCATCTCCTCGATCAGGGCCGCGTTCTGCTGCGTGGCCTTGTCGATCAGAATGACGGCTTCACCCACCTGCCCACGCCGCTGCTCTGCTCCGTGCTGGCGCTGCTGATCTCGCACACGATGTCGGTCACGCGGCGGATGCTGGCGACGACTTCGCTCATCGTCGTGCCGGCCCGATCCACCAGTAGCGTGCCCGCCTCCACGCGCTCGACGCTGGTGGTGATCAGGTGCTTGATTTCCTTGGCCGCTGCGGCGCTGCGCCCGACCAGGCTGCGCACCTCGCTGGCCACCACCGCAAAGCCGCGGCCCTGTTCCCCGGCACGCGCTGCTTCCACCGTGGCGCTGAGCGCGAGGATGTTGGTCTGGAAGGCGATGCCGTCGATGGTGGCAATGATGTCGGCAAATCAGCAAGACCGCGGCCACGCCCAACAGCGCGGCCACCGCCATGACGCCGATGATGACGGCGCGCGCGGAGCGCACCGTTGCGCTTGCCTCCTGGGCGCTTTCGGCCGAAAGGCGGTTCTGGATCTTGGTCAGCTCGTCAACCGCGGTGACCAAGGTCTTCTGCTGCGCGGCCACGTCGGAGAGCAGGATGCGCGTCGCCTCGGCCGCTTCGTCGGGCTTGCCTGTCAGGCCCAGCTTGATCGCATCGTTGAGCCGCTTGTTGTAGGGGCCGCGGACCTCGTTGACGATGCCCAGCTGCGCCTTGGCCGCGGCATTCGCAATGATCTTGTCCAGCTCGGCCAGCAGTTCGAGGTTCCTGGCGCGCAGCGGCGCAATCAGATCGGCCCGGGTCTGCGCATCCTTGACATCGGTGATCAGGGCCACATCTCGAACCAGGTTCGCGACCGATTACAGGTTGTCCTTGATCTGCGCCAGCAGCCGCACCTTGTGGTTGCGGTCATCGACCATGAAGTGCAGTTCCCCATTGGTCGCCACCAGCCCGATGGCCAGCGGTCCGACGATCAGCAAGGCGAAGATCAGCAGGCCGAAGCCAGCCATCAGGCGGGTGACCACCCGCATGTTCGCGAAGCCCATATGCGCTCCCTCCCCTGCGCGCTTGGCTTATTGGACCAAGGCTGCTGACCAGCCAGTTGGGGTACGGGCATCGCGCGCAAACGTCCGCGCAAAGAGAGTACTCTTGCACCGCGGCGTCGGCCAGAAAAACAAAAGCCCGCCGCTTTCGCGACGGGCTTTGTTCTGGAGGGAAGGGGGGGATTCGAACCCCCGTTGCGTTTCCGCAAGCCTGATTTCGAGTCAGGTACATTCAACCACTCTGCCACCTTCCCGGGTGTTCTTGGTCGAGCCCGTGACTATAGCAGAATTTTTTATCAGGCCTTGAGCAGTTCGGCACCACCGATGTAGGAGCGAAGTGCTTTGGGCACCGTGATCGAACCGTCGGCGTTCTGGTAGTTCTCCAGCACCGCCACCAAGGTGCGGCCCACGGCCAGGCCGGAGCCGTTCAACGTGTGCACGAGTTCGTTCTTGCCCTGCGCGTTCTTGAAGCGCGTCTGCATGCGGCGCGACTGGAAGGCCTCGCAGTTGCTGCAGGAGCTGATCTCGCGGTAGACGCCTTGCGCGGGCACCCACACTTCGAGGTCATAGGTCTTGGCGGCGCCAAAACCCATGTCGCCGGTGCACAGGGCCATCACGCGATACGGGAGTTCGAGCTTCTGCAGGATGGCCTCGGCGTGGCCGACCATTTCTTCCAGCGCTGCAGCGCTTTGCTCGGGGTGCACGATCTGCACCATCTCGACCTTGTCGAACTGGTGCTGGCGGATCATGCCGCGCTGGTCGCGGCCGCCGCTGCCGGCTTCCGAGCGGAAGCAGGGGCTGTGCGCGGTCAGCTTGATCGGCAGGTTAGCCGCATCGAGTACCTGCTCGCGCACGCTGTTGGTCAGCGAGATCTCGCTGGTGGAGATCAGGTACTGCTCGTGCTGTTCCTCGTCGCCGCCACGCAGCACCCAGAACATGTCTTCCTTGAACTTGGGCAGTTGGCCGGTGCCTTCGAGCACTTCCTTGTTGACGATGTAGGGCGTGTAGCACTCGGTGTAGCCGTGCTCGCTCGTCTGCACGTCGAGCATGAACTGGGCAAGCGCGCGGTGCAGGCGCGCCGCCGGGCCTTTCAAGAACGTGAAGCGGGCGCCGCTGAGCTTGATGCCAGTCTCGAAGTCCAGGCCCAGCGGGGCGCCCAGGTCCACGTGGTCCTTGATGGCGAAGTCAAACGTGCCCGGCGTGCCCCAACGGCGCACTTCGACGTTGCCGGTTTCGTCAGCGCCGACAGGCACGTCTTCCTGCGGGAGGTTGGGCACGCTCATCAGCATGGTGTTGAGTTCGACCTGGATGGCATCGAGCCGCTCGGCGCCGGCCTTCATTTCGTCGGCGATGCCGGCCACTTCGGCCATCACGGGCGCCACGTCTTCGCCCTTGCCCTTCAACATGCCGATCTGCTTGGACAGGCTGTTGCGCTTGGCCTGCAGTTCCTCGGTGCGGGTCTGCACGCCCTTGCGTTCGGTTTCCAGCGCCTTGTAGCGCTCGACGTCGAGAAACGGTTGCGGGTTCTTGCGCGTGGCCAGGCGGGCGACGACGCCGTCCAGGTCCTTGCGCAGCAGGGTGATGTCAAGCATGAGAATTCCTTCGATCTTCGAATGTCGGAGGCCGCTCCCAGCAGGGACACGGCAACAGTGTTTGGTTCAGCGCCGCACGATCAAGATCGTGACGCAGCCACTTCGGCCATGGACTTGTCGCCCAGGCCAATGGGCAGCGGGAAGCGCACATGCTCCTCCACGCCGGGCAGGCTGCGCACGCTGGTGGCGCCGAGCTCGCGCAGGCGCGTGATCACGGCCTGCACCAGCACATCGGGCGCGCTGGCACCGGCGGTGAGGCCCACGCTGGCACGGCCTTCAAACCACTCGGCCTTCAGATCATCCACGGCATCGACCATGTGGCCCGGCGTGCCCAGGCGCTCGGCCAGCTCGCGCAGGCGGTTGCTGTTGGAGCTGGTCGGGCTGCCCACGACGATCACCACGTCCACCTGCGGCGCCAGCACCTTCACGGCGTCCTGGCGGTTTTGCGTGGCGTAGCAGATGTCCTGCTTCTTGGGCTCGCGCACCTGCGGGAAATGCCGGCGCACGGCGGCCAGGATCTCGGCCGTGTCGTCCACGCTGAGCGTGGTCTGCGTGACGACGGCCAGCTTCTCGGGATTCTTGACGCGCACATGCGGCACGTCCGCCACTTCCTCGACGAGGTAGATGCCGTCGCTCAGCTGGCCCATCGTGCCTTCGACCTCGGGGTGGCCCTTGTGGCCGATCATGATGAACTCATAGCCCTCGCGGCGCAGCTTGGCCACTTCCACATGGACCTTGGTCACCAGCGGGCAGGTGGCGTCGAAGACCTGGAAACCGCGCTCGGCCGCTTCCCGGCGCACTTCCTGGCTCACGCCGTGGGCGCTGAAGACCAGCGTCGCGCCGGGCGGCACTTCCGAGAGTTCTTCGATGAAGATAGCGCCACGCGACTTGAGATCGTTGACCACATAGGTGTTGTGCACGATCTCGTGGCGCACATAGATGGGCGCGCCGAACTTGAGCAGCGCGCGCTCGACGATCTCGATGGCACGGTCCACGCCGGCGCAGAAACCGCGCGGCTCGGCGAGCAGGATCTCGCGTTGCTGTTGTTGCTGTTCCATCACAGCACCCCGATCAGCTGGACTTCGAAGCTGACCGGCTGGCCCGCCAGCGGGTGGTTGAAGTCGAACAGCAGCCAGTCCTCGCCCACTTCCTGCACGCGGCCGGCATAGCCGCCGCGGCCGTCGGGTGTGGGGAACTGCACCACATCGCCGATGTTGTACTGCTCGTCCGGGTCGCCCAGCTCGCGCAGCAGCGAGAGTTTCACGCGCTGCAGCAACTCGGCGTTGTGGTCGCCAAAGGCCTCGCCCGGCGCCAGCTCGAAGCTCGTGCGCGTGCCCTCCTCCAGGCCCAGCAGTCGCGTCTCGATAGCCGGCGACAGCTCGCCCTGCCCCAGGGAAAGCGTGGCGGGCTTGTCGGTGAAGGTATTGATCAGGTCCTCGCCCTGAGGGCCGCTGAGGCGGTAATGCAGGGTGAGGAAGGATCCCTCTTGAACACGGGTCATGGTGAATGCTCGATAGACTGGCCCCAATTGTACTTTCGGCACCTAGTAAAGCTCGGGATGATCCGCGTCCAGCAGACGCGACACCGCAGGGTTGGAAACAAGCCGCTAGCGCTGTAGCCACTACCCGCTATCGACCGAGGTGTGTGAAAACCCTCCTGTGAATACTCGCGTGGTTGCCTAAGTTATGTGAACTCCGCTGCAGGGGCTGCCACATGAAGCGATTCATCGAGGGCGAAGATCGAAGCCAGGTCACGTTGTTGCCAGCACGATAGCCAATGAGCGAGCCAGCGCCGCTGAAATCGCCTGGCCTACTGCTTCCGGCTCCGCATCCAGAGGTAGCGACAAATAATCTGGCGCCGCGATGTGCAGGCCAGCTGTGGTCAAGCAATTTGGATGCACGAAAATTCTGTCGCAGAGGCGAAAGGCACTGACGCTCTTCATGTACTTCGCTCGAAATTTGCCGATCTAGTCGAATCAGTCTGCCACATAGCTGACTGTCGCCAGAGGCAGCTTCTGGCGGACTGCCGGCGTAGCTGCCGACCCTGAGCTGCCTGTCGACTACCTTCTATAGGTCGCCGGAAAACGGTCACTCAACGATCGCGTTCAGCCGCGCCGTTAGGCGTCGGCTGCAACGGCGGGTCAGAGCGAATTCTGTGACGGCGTCGACTCTGCAATTCGACGCTCCCGCCGCTCCAGAAATAGGCACACATAGAACCATCCGAGGGAAACCACGCTGCAGGCATCCGAAGCTTAGCCCGCGGTCTGTTCGGTAACGCACGCAATCGCTTGTACTTGATTTCTTGGCTGCCCGTCCGACGAGTCTTCAATCTATCGTCCCCTCGACTTGCATCGCCACAGACTGACATGCTCGGAAAGCCACCACTTCTAGGATTTCCACGTGTCTACCTCTCGCACTTTCCGCGCTGTTTTCGCCCTCGCGGCTGTCGCGCTCGCAGCGCCCCCCTCGTCCAAGACGGGCACGAAGTACAAAGCTGGGCGCGACATGCAGCAAGTTTTGGACACATTGGGTTCGATGAACGGAAAGCCGATTGAAACCCTGGAACCGGCGGAGGCTCGCAAACAGCCGACGCCCGCCGATGCGGTCATGGCCATCCTCAAGAAGCGCGGAACCGATACGAGCCCCGCTGCGCTTGTGCCCGGCGTCACCAGCGTCGACACCGAGATTGCGGGACCCGTCGGTAAGTTGCCCGTTCGCATCTACACACCTGATGGAACCGGTCCGTTTCCTGTCGTCGTGTACTACCACGGTGGCGGCTGGGTTGCAGCCCAAAACTCCTGAGGCAGAGCCGGTCATTGGCCTGCCCGCGCCGCGCCCGCCTGCGCGACCCACCATATTGATGGTGGACGACACCGCCGACAATCTGCAACTGCTGGCCCATCTCTTCAAGGAGGACTACAAGGTTCGTTTGGCCAACTCAGGGGCCCGGGCGCTGGAGATTTGCTGCTCAGAAACGCCGCCCGATCTCGTTCTGCTCGACGTGATGATGCCGGACATCGATGGCTTCGAAGTGGCGAAGCGGTTGAGCGAGCACCCGGCTACTGCAGGCCTTCCCATCATCTTCGTGACCGCCATGGATGGCGATGCGGAGCGCTTGAACGGGCTTCAACTCGGTGCAGTCGACTACGTTACAAAGCCCATCCAACCCGAGTTGCTCAAGGCACGCGTGCGCAACTTCATGCGCTATGTATCGCTGCATCGACAGCTGCAGGCGGACTACGACCAGATGGTGGAACTGGCCCGACTAAAGGAACAGGTCGAGCAGATCACGCATCACGACATGAAGGGGCCATTGGCCGGAGTGATTGGCTTGCTGCAGGCCGCGCTGGCCGACGAAAGCATTGGTCGCCGCACGGTCGAGCAATTGCGCTTGGCCGAGAGCGCAGCCTTCCAGTTGCTCAACATGGTCAACCTGTCCGCCGAGCTGTACAAGATCGAGACCGGAAGCTTCGAGCTCAAGGCTCAGCCCATCGAGATAGGCGAAGTCCTGCGGCACATGGCCGAGATGCTGCGACACACTTTCGCGGTCAAGGAACTGTCCATTGCAGTGGATGCCGACGTGCCCGTGGGCGAAGAGCCTCCGAAGGCGCTTGGCGACCCCACGCTGTGCTATGCAGTGTTCTACAACCTGATCAAGAACGCCTGCGAGGCGGCCCCGGCGCACAGCCGCGTCAACATCGTGCTCTACGGCACGACGCCGCTGCAAGTGGGTATCGAGAACAAGGGCGCGGTCCCGGTGGCGATTCGCGCGCGTTTCTTCGAAAAATTTGTCACCGTAGGCAAAGCTGGCGGCACTGGGCTTGGAACCTATTCGGCTCGCCTCCTAAGTGAAGCGCAGGGGGGGAAAGTTGAACTGCTGGTTTCGGATGAGCGGGAAACGACGACGGTCACCGTCACGCTGCCGCGGGTAGAGGCATCTACCACCGCCTCTCCGGCCCCTACATAGAACCCAGCATATTTCAGCGCAAGATCGGGCGGCAAGTGGGAAGTGCAGCGTTCGATCATGGTGGCTGCCAGTGAATGAACGCTTTGCGCAGACGCCGCCGTGTCCCTGCCCAAAAGAACTCTTGAAAACGGCACGTCCGGCTTGGCGAAGCCGCCGAGCATCTGCGTCGATGAGGCGTCATGAACAGCGTACGCATAGGCGACAAGTGTGGCTACGTCTGCTCGTCACCATGCAGCATTCAAAGCTGGGTAGGACCTCGGGGGTCAGATAGACTCCAGCCACGCGATGAAACCGACAGCACCTTGGTAATTGTCGACCCGCCACGGACGCCGGGCTGGGCCACGCACAGAGCTGTGGCCTGTCTTGCCGCGAGCCTGCTCGCCCTGCTGACTGTCCCCGGGATGTGCCAGGCCGCAGAACCCATCGAGGCCTGGATCTACTATGCTTCGCCGCCCTATCGGATCGGCGCCACGGGCGGCGAGGGGCTTGCTGCAGAGTTGGTAACCTCGCTGAATCGGTTGCTCAAAGGCAAGTACGAGGTCCGCCAGGTGCCGCTGTCACGGGATCAACTGGAACACGCCCTGGAGCAGGGCCGCCGCGGTTTTGTCGCATTCGCGCCCTCGGTCATCTTTGGCGGCATCAAGAACGGTCCCTATCTGTGGACTGCACCGCTCTTCGCCGATCGCCAGGAGCTGGTATCGAGAACCAGCAACCCCTTTGAATTCAACGGCCCGGCGTCTCTATCCAAGCTCGCCTTTTATGGCGTGCAGGGCCACGTCTACCCGATGCTGGAAGAGGCGATGACGAAAGGCCGGCTGCACGCCAACCGGGCCGGCAGCGAGAAGCTGCTGATCAAGGCCTTGATGAGCAAGCGCGCCGACGTCATCACCATCCCCACCTCCATCGCCAAATATTTCATGATGACGGATGTGGCCTTCGGCGACGAGGCCTACATTTCCCGGCAGTCACTGGGTGGCTTCAGCCGGCACCTGATGTTCCAGACCGGCATGCAACGAGAACGCGACGATTTCGATCAGACCGTTCGCGACTTGGGCAAGGATCCGGACTGGATTGCCGTCCTCAAGCGTTATGGCTTGACGCCGGCCGAGACCAATGCCACAGCGGCATCAATGGCGCCACGAGACTCCGCAAGCGCGGGCGAGCTCGGAAGTGCGGGGACGCCCGGTCATCTGGCTCTGGTGAACATCCGGCCGCTCGGCGAGCCCCTGATGTTGGCGATGCACAAGGTGCTTGACGCGGCTTTCACTCAGGCCGGCTTGAGCTACTCGCTGGAAACGCGTCTCGGCGGCGCTCAGCTGATGTTAGAGGCACATAGCCGGTAGCGGGGCATGGCTGCAGGCGGCCAGAGGCGACGCCAGAGCATTGCTCGCTAGGCCATCTTCAGATCGACTACGCGTTAGATGGCATGAAATTTCGAGGCACACTCATGGGACGCGACCGCGTTGCCGTGCCTCATTTCCTAGCGCTTGCCGTCTCGTGGACCAAGGAAGTACCAAAGGATCAATCCAAGGACTGGCAGGAGAGCCACCGCCAATATCCAAATCAACTTCTTCTCGTTGGAAACGGAGCTTTGGAAGATATTGATAATTGCCCACACATCACCTGCAAGTATCAGCACGCCCAAAAGGCCGTTGTATCCGAAGTTCATCATTCTTGACTCCTTATGGTCGACAAGCATCGTAGCGGTGATTGACTGACGCTGCGGTGCGGGCCCTGGAAATGTGCCCCGGGGCAAGGCGCTTCAGGGCCCGCAGCCGGCGGCGGTCCGTCAGCACTGACTGCTTTGAGGTACGCTGGCTCCAGGAGGTGCTGATGGTGAGAATTGGCGGCTCAAGGTGGCCAGCGTGGGCGGTCGCGCTGGCGATTTCCATCAGCGCAGGCGTCCTCTGCGTCCTGTTCTATTACGTGATTCCGGAGCTGGGTATCCGCGGTCTGCCAGCCGGAGAAGGCTCTGTGCGACTCTTGGCGCCGCTCACGCTGCTTTTCGCGGCCATCTTCTACGCCTCGTTTGTCGATGACAAGCCGAGTTTCAGCCGCCGGCTTCACCTCATGTCGGCGGGGGGTGTCGGCGGTACCGCATGCGCCTTCGTGCTACACGCCCTGCCACTGGCGACGCCGATCAACTTGCCCGTCGTGGCGTTGAGCGCCATGATCGGTGCCGTTCTTGCAGTCGTGGGCGTATTTCGCTTTGTAGCCCGCGGTCTATAGTGCCAGCAGCCGGAGCCGGCCAGGATCGGCCGGTCGCGAAGGGCAGCTTTCAGGAAGGCTAGCGAACTGCGGGCATCAGAACTGCTGCGAACATCGGTCGATCAACAACTTGGGGAACTATCGTGAAGGAGCTCCCTGTGAAACCGCAGTTCGACCACCTAAAAAACACCCTGAGTCGTTCCTCTTGGTGGAAATTCTTATTTCGAAGAAAGTCTACGGTAATCCACACGACCGTCCATCCGCGCGTGATCGCCCGCCGTGCGTTGGAGCTCAATGCCTCGGCCGTGATCCTCGCGCACACCCCCCCTCGGGCGTCGCCGAGCCTTCGCGCGCCGACGAGGTGCTGACGCAGATGCTGAAATCGGCGCTGGCTTTGCTCGATGTGCGCGTGCTCGACCACATCGTGGTGAGCGCCGGCCAGGCGGCCTCGTTTGCCGAGCGGGGCCTGCTGTGAGCCCGTTCAAATCGCTGGCCGACCTGAAGGAACTGCAGCGCGAGCTGAATCTGCGCCGTCGTATCGAGGAAGACCGCCGCGAACGCGCTGCGGCCGCGGCCCGGCTGGCCGAACGCGAGCAGCGCCTGTTCGAGCTGAGCGTGGGCGAGGTGACGCCGATGCCGTTGAACCAGCGCGTTACGCATGATCACGCCAAGCCCGAGCCCGAACCACTGCAGCGCGAGGCCGACGAGCGCGCGGTGTTGTTGCAGGCGCTGTCCGACGATTTCGACGTGGAGTCGCTGCTCGAAACCGACGAGACCCTGTCCTTCCGCCGCCCCGAGATCGGCATGGAGGTGGTGCGCAAGCTGCGTCGCGGCCATTGGGCCCTGCAGGCGCAGATCGATCTGCATGGCCTGCGCCGCGACGAGGCGCGCGAGGCGCTGGGCCAGTTCATCCACGACACCGCCCGGCGCGGCCTGCGCTGCGTGCGCGTGGTCCACGGCAAGGGCAACGGTTCGCCGGGCCGCGAACCCATCCTCAAGGGCCGGGTGCGGCGCTGGCTGGTGCAGAAAGTCGAAGTGCTGGCCTTCGTGCAGGCCAAGGCCAGCGACGGCGGCGCCGGCGCGCTGATGGTACTTTTGACAGGCTCCTGAGGCGGCGAGGCGACAGTCGGCGATTGACAGCGCGGGGGCAGCGCTCGTAGTCTGGGCTCGCGTCATCTGTCCTGTTTCATCGCCTTCAGCACAAGGAGCCCGCATGAATCCGAGCACTGCCCACCTGCCCCAGAAGCCCAGTTCGCGCGCCATCGGCCTGGCCTTTGTCGCCGCCGTCCATGTGGTCGCCTTCATCGCCTTCAGCCAGGGGCTGATGATCAAGCTGAGCCCGAAGCCAGTTGAGCCCACAGTGGTGAAAACGATCGATACGCCGCCACCACCGCCGGAGCCGATCAAGAAGGTCCAGGCGGATCAACCCAAGCTGCCGGTCTGGAATCCGCTCCCGGTGCCCATTCCTGACGATCCCCCCATCGCTCCGCCGCCGACCAGCACCGTCTACGCCGAGCATCGCGAAGCGATACCGCAGGATGCATCGCCACGTGGACCCGTGGCCGCGCCTGCTCAAGCCAAGCCCACCGACGGCATCCAGCCCTTCGGTGCCGTTTGCACGCGCACCCAGGCACCTGAGTCCCCTTCGGTGAACTGGACCGGCGAGGCGCTGTTCAGCGTCGTGGCCGGCACGCACGCGGGCCGCGTGAACCAGATCGAGATCCGGCTGCTGCGCGGCGCCATGGACGGCCGCACGCAGCGCGCCTTCAAGTCCGCGATTGAATCAGCACTGCGCGAGGGCTATCAATGCCCGGGCGATGTTCGCTTCAGCCAGGAGTTCCAGTTCAGGGTGGAGTGAGCTGCGCTGGCTCAGGGGGCCGGCTTGGCCACGAGGTTCAGCCGGGTCAGGGCCTCGCCGATGGGCACGAACATGTTCACGCCCTGGGCACCCTTGAGGCCCATCACGGTCAGGCCCAGCACGCGTCCGGATGCATCGACCAGCGGGCCGCCACTGTTGCCAGGGTTCACGGCCGCGTCGCTTTGCAGATAGGACACGCCTTCAAGCACGCGACGAGAGCTGAGCACGCCGCGCGTCAAGGTGCCACTCAGCACGTCGCCATAGGGGGAGCCGAGCGCGTAGACCTCTTCGCCCACGCCAGGCTCGTCGGCGCGCAAGGCCAGCGCAGGGCTGGCGCTTGGATCCGTCCGCACCAAGGCCACATCGCGGGCCTTGTCCGAGCGCACCACCTCGCCCACCAGGCTGCGTCCATCGAAGAGCTTGATCTTGACGAACTTGGCGTCGCCCACCACATGGAAATTGGTCAGGATCAGCCCTTCCTGGCCAACGTAGAAGCCGGAACCCGTGCCCGGGCCGCTCAAGACCGTGACCACCGCCTGGAGAAACTTCCCGCCGTTGTCCTTGACGGAGCCGTTCGCTGCCTGCGCGCCGGTGAAGCTGATAGGTGGCAAAGCGGCCTCAGCCTGCGCCGAGGCGTTGCCGCGCAGCGCATCGAAGAAGCCCGGCGAAGCGAAGGCGTTGTTGATCGCCGAGAGCCAGAGCCGCTTGTAGAAGTCGACCCACTGGATCTTCTCCTTGGCGGCAACGCTGCCTTCCGACTGTGCCGTCCAGATGACCTTCTGGTGGCGGGTTGAATAAACCTCCCACTTCAGCTTGGCGTAGGCGCCGCCTTCGATCTCGTTACCACTGGCGCAGCCCTGGATATTGAACTCCAGCAGGGTGGCGCCGACGCGGTATTCCGCGGTCTCGCTGCTGGCCTGATCGAATGCGGAGCCAGATGCCGTGGGCACGGCCAGGCCCAGGGCCGTGGCCCGCTCGGTGAAGGCACGCGTGAGGTCGCGTTGAAGCGTCTCGGTCGTGTTCTTCCCGTAGCGCAAGGGGTTGCCGTTGCAGAACCAGCCCATACCCAGCTTGCCGAAGACCTCGCCATCCACCACAGCGCTGCGGAAGTTGGTCAGCTTCACGCTCGTACCTGCGGGCAGGTCGCTCGGCGCACTGACCTGCTGTGTCGCCACCTGGGGCGGTGCCCGGGTCAGATCGACATCAGCCGCCGCGGCAGCCTGGCTGAGCGCGACAAGGGTGGCAAGCGCGAAGATCCTGGACATTCTCATCATTCCCGAAAAGTGAAGGCGCACTAGTCTATGTTGTGCTCGCGGCCTGCCTTCTGCGGGATCGTCCGAATGGGTCGGGCAAAAATTCCCCTTGCTGAGCAGATTCAGACGTTGCGCATCCAGTCCGCGGTGCCGCCAAAGGACTCGGCCAGGCGTTCGCGCAGGGCCGGGTCCAGCTCGCATTCCGCCATGGCCTGGCCCATGCAGGCCAGCCACTGGTCGCGCTCCCGGATGCCGATTCGGAACGGCAGATGCCGGGCGCGCAGGCGCGGGTGGCCGAAGCGTTCGATGTAGTGGTCGGGGCCGCCCAGCCAGCCACAGAGGAACCAGAAGAGCTTGTCGCGCGCCGGGTCCAGGCTCGGGCCATGGACGGCACGCAAGTCGGCAAAGGCGGGCTCCAGATCCATGAGATCGTAGAAGCGGTCGACCAGGGCGCGCACGGCGCCCTCGCCGCCCACCCATTCAAAAGCCGTCGCCGAGCTCAAGATGCGAGCTTGAGCGCCAGCGCCTTGATGGCCTGGGCGGCGTCGCTGCCAGGGTAATTCTCAAGCAGCAACTGGCGCTTGAGTACGGCTTGACGCACCGAAGGATCGGTACGCACTTCGCCGAGCAGATGGAGCTGGAAGCCCGGCCCGGGCATGCCGCCGATGAAGCGTTGCAACACGTTCTGCAGCTGCGTGCAGATCACGCGGCCTTCGCCCGGGCGACCGATCTGGTTGACGAGCAGGCCGATGCTGCGGCGCTCCTGCTGCGTGGCCAGCACCTTGATGGTGGCGTAGGCATCGGTCAGCGAGGTGGGCTCGGGCGTGGCCACCACGAGCACGTCGGCGGCCAGGGAGATGGAATACAGCACCACGTCGGAGATGCCGGCGCCGGTGTCGAGCAGCACCCAGTCGTAGCGCGGCTTGACCACTTCGAGGATCTGCAGCAGCTTGTCGCGCACCTCGGGCGTGAGGCGCGAATACTCGACCATGCCCGAGCCGGCCAGCAGCACCGAGAACCCGCCCGGCGCGGGCAGGATAGCCTCGTCCAGCGTGCAGCGTTCGGTGAAGACGTCGTGCAGCGTCAGCTTGGGGTAGAGGTTGAGCACCACGTCAAGATTGGCCAGGCCCAGGTCGGCATCCAGCACCAGCACCTTGAGGCCGAGCCCGGCCAGCGCCGCAGCCAGATTGGCCGTGACAAAGGTCTTGCCCACGCCGCCCTTGCCGCTGGTCACGGCCAGCGTGCGGGCGCTTGCGCGCGCAGAAGAGGCGGTGGAATTCATTCGTCGTCCTGTTGGGTCAAGGCGAACAGCATGCCTTTTTCTTCTGCGCTGACGACCGAATCAGCCAGCGGCTCCAGGCAAACGCGGTTGCGACCCTCGGTCTTGGCGCGATACAGCTGTCGGTCGGAGCGCTCCATCCAGAGCAGCGAAGACGAGCGCACCCATTGCGGCGCAAAGGCACCGCCCAGGCTCACGGTCACACTCAGGTGCTGGCCCGGCGCCACCTCGATGCGCTCGGAAGCAACCTTGGCGCGCACGCGTTCGGCCACCGCCGCGCCAAAGGCCACGGCGCAGTTGGGCAGAATCACGGCAAATTCTTCGCCGCCCACGCGGGCCACGGTGTCCATCGGCCGCACCACATGGTTGAGGCATTCGGCCACGGCCTGGATCACCTGATCGCCGGCGTAGTGCCCGTAGTTGTCGTTCACCGATTTGAAGTGGTCGATATCCAGCGTCAGCAGCAGGGCCGGCTCGCCGGAGCGGGCCACGCGGTCGATCTCGCGGGCCATGGTCATCTCGAAGCTGCGGCGGTTGTACAGGCCCGTCAGCGCGTCCTTGCTGGAAAGATCGCACAAGGCATCCACCACGGCCTGCACCCACAGCAAGCTGTAAGGTTCGACGTCGGGCAAGCTGGCCCCGGCCTGCTGCAGCAGTTGCAGGGCCTGATCGAGCCGCAGGCTGCGGGCGTCGACGAAAGCAGTGGGCGTGGAGCGGTTCAAGGGTGCCAAGTACAACAAGCGTTCAACGCTTTGTACGTGGCAGTCTAGCAGCGCGCAGGCCCCGCTTTGACGCGAAAGTGCGACCTCCTACCGCTGTTCCCGGGCCTCAGGACACACATTTGCGTCAAAGCACCCTCCTAACGTGCAAAATCAGCGCGTACCCTGGGGGCCGGCCGGCCCTCTTCACGAGCGAGCCTCAGCTATGCCCCTTGTTGCCAGCGCCGAGTCGCGTGATGCCATCGATCACGAGTTCAGCTTCAGCCGCGCCGATTTCGACCGCGTCCGTGAACTGATCTACAAGCATGCCGGCATCAGTCTCCATGATGGCAAGCACGCCATGGTCTACAGCCGCCTCTCGCGCCGGCTACGCGAGACCGGCCACACCAGCTTCTCGGCCTATCTGCAGTCGCTGGAAGCCAGCAACAGCGCGCAGGAGTGGCAGGAGTTCGTCAACTGCCTGACCACCAACCTCACGAGCTTCTTCCGCGAGGAGCACCATTTCCACTCACTGGCCGAGGACGTGAAGACCGTGCAGGCGCGGCCGCTGCGCATCTGGTGCTGCGCGGCCTCCACTGGCGAAGAGCCCTACTCGATCGCCATGACCTGCAACGAGGCACTGGGCAGCACCTCGCAGCTGCAGCTGATCTGCAGCGACATCGACACCAATGTGCTGAACACGGCTCGCAAGGGCGTCTACAGCGCCGACGCGCGGGGCCTGAGCCCGCAGCGGCTCAAGGCCTTCTTCCTGCGCGGCACCGGCGCCAATGCGGGGCGCATGCGCGTGAAGCCCGAACTGCAGCGCGGCATCGAGTTCCGCGCGCTCAACCTGATGGACCAGCAATGGTCGTTGGGCGAACCCTTCCACATGGTGTTCTGCCGCAACGTGATGATCTACTTCGATGCGCCCACGCAGCGCAAGGTGCTGGAACGCATCCATCGGGTGATGCGGCCGGGCGGCCTGCTCTACGTCGGCCATTCGGAGAACTTCACGGAGGCGCGCGACCTGTTCCGCCTGAGAGGCAAGACGATCTACGAGCGCGTCTGACATGAGCACGCCCTCCGCCAATCTTCAGGCCGCGGCCCAGGCCAGCAGCGCGGGCGCCGCGCGCGTGGCCCAGCTGAAATCCATGCCCCGCAAGTCGGGCGAGGCCTCCTTCTTCTTCTACGACGCGCACTTCAAGAACGCCGCGGTGAAGATCCTGCCGGGCGAGTATTTTGTCGATACCGAAGACATCCTCGTGATGACCACGCTGGGCTCGTGCATCGCCGCCTGCCTGTGGGACCGCACGGCGCAGATTGGCGGCATGAACCATTTCATGCTGCCCGAAGGCTCCGGTGACTCTGGCCGTTATGGCAGCTTCGCCATGGAACTGCTGATCAACGAGATGATGAAGCGCGGCGCCAGCAAGAGCCGCATGGAAGCCAAGATCTTCGGCGGCGGCGCCGTGATCTCGGGCATGAACACGATCAACGTCGGTGAGCGCAACACCAATTTCGTCATCGATTACCTCAAGACCGAGCGCATTCCCATCGTCAGCAAGGACGTGATGGACGTGTATCCGCGCAAGGTCTGCTTCCTGCCGCACAGCGGCAAGGCGATGGTCAAGCGCCTGGCGCCGACCAACACGGATGCCCTGGTCCAGCAGGACCGCGCCGCGGCGCAGAAGGCGCAGCCGGTGGTCAGCACGGGTGGCTCCATCGACCTGTTTTGAGATTTGAAGAGAGCAGCAACATGGCCAAGACACGTGTGGTGGTGGTGGATGACTCGGCGCTGGTGCGCAGCATCCTCACCGAGATCATCAACCGACAACCCGATATGGAATGCATCGGCGCGGCCAGCGACCCGCTGGTGGCGCGCGAGATGATCCGCACGCTCAACCCCGACGTGATCACGCTCGACGTTGAAATGCCCCGCATGGACGGGCTGGATTTCCTCTCGCGCCTGATGCGCCTGCGGCCCATGCCGGTGGTGATGGTGTCCACGCTGACCGAGCGCGGCGCCGAGGTCACGATCAAGGCGCTGGAGCTTGGCGCCATCGACTTCGTGGCCAAGCCCAAGATCGGCGTGGCCGAGGGCATCCGCCAGTTGGCGCAGGACATCACGGACAAAATCCGCGTGGCCGCCAAGGCGCGCGTGCACCGCTCCAGCGTGCCGGTGCCCGGCGGCACGGCGCCCACTGCGCCGGCCAAGCCCGTCACCATGGCGAGCATCGGCCGCATGTCCACCGAGAAGATCATCTTCATCGGCGCCTCCACCGGCGGCACCGAGGCCACCAAGGACGTTCTGATGCAGCTGCCGCCGGACTGCCCGGCCGTGGTCATCACCCAGCACATGCCGCCCGGCTTCACGACGAGCTATGCCAAGCGCCTGGACGGCCTGTGCAAGATCCGCGTGAAAGAAGCCCAGGACGGCGAGCGCATCCTGCCCGGCCACGGCTACATCGCGCCGGGCGGCCTGCACCTGTCGGTGGAGCGGTCGGGCGCCAACTACATTGCCCGCGTGCAGGATGGCGAGCCGATCAACCGCCACAAGCCTTCGGTGGAGGCGCTGTTCCTCTCGGCCGCGCGCGTGGTCGGCCCCAACGCCCTGGGCGTGATGCTCACCGGCATGGGTGCGGACGGTGCCAAGGCCATGAAGGTGATGAAGGATGCCGGCTCGTTCAACATCTGCCAGGACGAGGCGACCTGCGTGGTCTTCGGCATGCCGCGCGAAGCGATTGCCGCCGGCGCGGCCGATGAGGTGCTGCCGCTGAACCAGATCGCAGGCAAGCTGATCGAGCGGTTGCGCTCGACGGCGGGCATGTCGACGAATCGCGTGTAATCCGAATTGAAAAAGCCTGCCGCTCGACACGAGCAGCAGGCTTTGAAGACTCGCCGCAATGCCGGCGATTCAGGCGCTCGATTTCAAGCGCGACGGCGCAGCACGAAGCCGAGCCCGCCCAGACCTGCGGCAAGCAGCGCGTAGCTCGAGGCTTCCGGCACCGGTACCGTCCCTTCGACCGTGACCGAAACCGTGCCGCTGTAGCTGGAACCTGCCAACGCCGTGCCCGTCACATCGATTTGGTAGACGCCGGAAATAAGGCCGCCCGGGATGTCGATGTTGATGCTGGTGGGCAACACCGTTTCGGTGGTCCAGATCGGATCGCCGCCACCACCGAAGTAGTCGATTGTGAAGCCGCTGAACGTGACGCCGGTGCCCGCTGCGATGGTGAACTGCGCATCGACCGCGTCCGGCGGCGGCGTGATGAAGAAGAACACGTCGTCGAACATGCCCGTGGCGGCAAACGTCGAATTCATCGGGCCCGTCATGACCAGGCCGCCGCTGGGTGTCGTGGGCGTGGTGAACACGATGAAGCCGCTGTTGGCAGGGCCGGCAAAGGCCGGCGTAGCGCAGACTGCCGCGAGGGTCGTCGCAGCGAACAGAACACTGAGAGCTTTCTTCATTCGATTCACCTTTGATTAGCGATTGACGCTGGCACGCGTGGGCGTTGCCTTGGTCAGGACTTTGGAGAGCGCGTCCACATCGAGCTGCCCCCGGGCCGGTGGCCGGGTTGTAGCCATTGCTGGACTTGTAGAACCAGTTGGTGCCGTCCGTCACCGGCGCGAAGGGCGAGCCGGGCCAATAGCCCATAGTCTTGAACGCCGCGTACATCTGCGGATGGGGCATGGCGATGCGCCCGCCCAGCTGCTGCGTGATCAGCGCAAAGATGCCGTTGAGCTGCGGTGCCAAGAAGCTGGTGCTGCCGCTGGCCGTCGACCATTTGTTGTTGAGGAACAGCGCGTAGCCGGCCTCGGGGTCGGCGTTCAAGGACACGTCGGGCGTATTGCGACCGGCGAAGCCCGCAGCCAGGGTCGGGCTCGACAAGCCGAAGCCGGCCGAGGCGGTCAGCACGTTGGTGCCGAAGGGGAAGGTGCCCTTGGTCACGAACGGGTTGGTGCAGGTCGGCACCTTGATGCAAAGCAGCGACTGCCCCGGGGCCGAGTTCGGCACGCCGGTCAGGCCTTGCTGGTAATCCGGCACCGGGAAGATCACGCTGACACCGCCACCCACACCCGAGGCAAAGTCATCGGACCAAACGTGGCCAGGCCGCTGTGCGCGATGTCGAAATCGCGGAAATAGTCCCAAGCCCAGGCACGCACTTTGGGCACCACGACCGTGCCGCTGGTGAAGTTCAAGGTTGCGGGCAGCGTGGTGCCGCCAGCCGCGACGATGGAGGGGCTGCTTGAGGGATAGTCCACCGCCAGCAGGGTCGAGAAGTTCGGGTAGGCGAAGCTGCTGTTGACGTCATAGGCGCCATCGTCGCCCGAGGCCGCGGAGATCGGCGTGCCTTGCGCTGCAGCCTGCAGGAATAGCGTCTCCAGGGCCTGGATGCGATCACTTGCTTCGCCCACTTCCGCCAAGCCCCAGCTAAATGGACAGAGTGTCCGCGAGGTTGTCGTTGATGGCCTTGGTGTACAGCGCCAGCTCGCCAGCGTCGGTATTGGCGGCCTCGTAGACGATGATCTTGGCGCCCGGAGTCATGCCGCCAGACTGCTCGACGTCCAGCGTCGATTCATTGGCACAGCTGCTGCTGAGGGTGCTCGTGCCGGCCTTGACGGTCGTGATGCGAGTCGCCAGGGCTGCATCGCCCGTCAGTCTGATCGGGGACCAGTAGGTCGCAACGTCGGCAGTCTTGAACGATGCGAAGGTCATGATGCCGATCGTGGTGCCGGCGCCCGTGATGCCACGGTTCTGCAGCGGCGTCACGTTGTACATCGTCGCCACATCCTTGAAGGTCAAGGCCTGGAGGCTGCCGAACGAGGGCGTGGCATCTGGATTCGCATTCGGCAGGAGCATATGCGCCTGGCGCAGGTGCGGCTTGTAGCGCGGCGGCGCGTCGATGCCGACGATGCTCTGCACCACGTCCTGCATCACGGCAGGCGTGGCCACCTGGCGAGCCGTGGCGTGCTGGAAAGTCTATTTTGCCGTCGCTGTAATTATGGATGGAGACGCCCATCAGCCGCGACATCTGCGCGTTCGTCGCCTTGGCCTGAAGCACCAGTCCATTGCTGAAGACGTTGGTCACCTGGATGCCCTGACCAGCCAGAACGGTCTTCACACGATCGATGACAGCGGCCGATTGGCCATAACGCCGCGCAAATTTCTCGGGGGTCAGGAACTTGCGGAAATTGACGCTGCTCGGGCCTACCGTCGAGGCCACGATTTTCACCAGGTCATCACGGTTGGCCGGCTTCAGGGCGATGGCGACTTCGATCTCCTGATCGTCGGCCGCCGGGCCCAGATCGGTGGCCGCAGCCTGTGCCATGGCGGCAACTGGCAGCAAGGTGCAAAGGGCCAGACACGGCGCTGCAATGGGCGCGTGCCTATACCGGGATTTGATCAACTTCATCAAGGCTCTCCACGGAACACCTTAGGAGACTTGATCGTATGAAGGTGATTTAGTTGGCAAGCTCAGCGCTTTCCCAGCTCCCCCTAGGACAATTCAGCTTGCACTTCTTAACGCAGCGCGGCGCGGTGGACTCAATCAGCGAGGAAGAGCGCCTGCAGGTCGCTGAGGAAATCGAAGCCCCTGGCGGTGGCCGCGATGCGCGCCGGATCGGCCACCAGCAGGCCTTTGGCACGGCCTTGCTCCATCGCCTTGGCAATCGCCGAAGGTGGCAGGCCCGTGCGTTCGAGGAACTGCGTGAGGGGCACGCCCTCCTTCAAGCGCAAGGCATTGAGCATGAACTCGAAAGGCAGCTCCTTGCGCTGCACCTCGTTCTCGTTCGACACAGCCGCGCCCTGCATGGCCTGCGCCATGTAGGCGGCCGGCTCGCGCCAGCGCACCTGGCGCAGCACGCGATGCGGGAAGCTCAGCTTGGAATGTGCACCGGCGCCGATGCCGAGGTAATCACCAAACTGCCAGTAGTTGAGGTTGTGCTCGCAGCGATGTCCTTCGCGTGCATAGGCCGAGACCTCATAACGCGACATGCCGACGGAGCCCGTGCGGGCCGTGATCAGGTCCAGCATTTCGCTGGCCAGGTCGGGGTCGGGCAGGTTCTCGGGCGTGCGCGTGGCGAAGAGCGTGTTCGGCTCGATGGTGAGGTGGTAGACCGAAAGATGCGGCGGCTGGAAGGCCAGGGCTGTATCAAGCTCGCGCTCCAGGTCAGCCAGCGTCTGGCCCGGCAGCGCGTACATCAGGTCGATGTTGAAAGTGTCGAAGGCCTGCGCGGCCTCTTCCACCGCGGCGCGGGCCTGGCCGCTGTCATGCACGCGGCCGAGGGCCTTGAGCTTGGCATCGTCGAAGCTCTGCACGCCGACCGAAAGCCGCGTAACGCCGGCGGCGCGAAAGCCCTTGAAGCGCTCGCGCTCGAAGGTGCCGGGATTGGCCTCCAGCGTGATCTCGCAGGCCGGCTCCAGCGGCAGGCGCGCACGGATGTCGGAGATCAATTGCGCGATCGCCTCTGGCGCGAACAGGCTGGGCGTGCCGCCGCCGATGAAGATGCTCACGATGCGGCGACCCCAGATCAGGGGCAGCGCGGCTTCGAGGTCAGCGCGAAGCGCGGCGAGGTATTGCTCGGCGGTGTCGCTGTCCAGCTCCGTGCCATTGCGAAACTCGTGCGAGTTGAAGTCGCAGTAAGGACACTTCTTGATGCACCAGGGCAGGTGCACGTACAGCGAGAGCGGCGGCAATGCGGCCAGGCTCAAGGTGCCCGGACGCATCATGTGGATCACGTCAGCCAAGGTGCCAGGCCTCGCGCATTTGCTTCAACAGTTCGACAGTGGCAATGGCGCGGTGGCTCAGGCGATTCTTCTCTTCTGCGCTCAGTTGTGCGACGCTGCGGCCGAGCGATGGAATGAACATCAGCGGGTCGTAGCCGAAGCCACCTTCGCCTGACGCCTTGTTCAAGACCTCGCCCTGCCAGCGGCCCATTGCGATCAGCGGCTCGGGATCATCGGCAGATCGCACGGCCACCAGCGCGCTCACAAAACGCGCCGCGCGATCGGCCTTGCCGGCCAGTTGTTCGAGCAGCACACGGTTGTTGTCGGCGTCACTCTTGGGCTGCCCGAACAGCGTGGCATAACGCGCGGAAAGGACTCCCGGTGCGCCACCGAGCGATTCGACGGCAAGACCGGAATCGTCAGCCAGCGCCGGCAAGCCGCTCAGCCTCGCTGCTTGCCGCGCCTTGGTCAGCGCGTTTTCCACGAAGGTGTAGAACGGCTCCTCGGCCTCGGGAATGCCCAGCGAGCCTTGCGTGACCAGCTCAACCCCGAGCGGCGCGAACAAGGCCTGCAGCTCGGCCAGCTTCTTGGCGTTGTTGGAGGCGAGGACGAGCTTCATGGCTGCGCCAGAGCCGCCTTTTGGGCCGCCAGCAATTCGCCGATGCCCTTCTCCGCCAGGTCCAGCAGCGCGTTCATTTCCTTGCGCGTGAAGACCACGCCTTCGGCTGTGCCTTGCAGTTCCACAAAGCCGCCGGCCGCGGTCATCACCACGTTCATGTCGGTGTCGCAGGCCGAATCTTCCACGTATTCGAGATCGAGCAGGGGCACGCCATCGACGATGCCGACCGAGATCGCGGCTACGGCATCCTTGATCGGACTCCGCGTGATCTTGCCGTTGGACAGCAGCCAGCTGACCGCGTCATGCGCAGCCACAAACGCGCCGGTGATGGCCGCGGTGCGCGTACCGCCGTCGGCCTGGATCACGTCGCAGTCGAGCGAGATCGTGCGCTCGCCCAAGGCGCTCAGGTCGAACACGCAGCGCAGGCTGCGGCCGATCAGGCGCTGGATCTCCTGCGTGCGGCCGCTCTGCTTGCCCTTGGCCGCCTCGCGGTCCGAGCGCGTGTGCGTGGCGCGCGGCAGCATGCCGTACTCGGCCGTCACCCAGCCCTCGCCCGAGCCGCGCTTGTGCGGTGGCACGCGCTCTTCCACCGAGGCGGTGCACAGCACCTTGGTACCGCCGAATTCGATCAGCACCGAGCCCTCGGCGTGGCGGGTGTAGCGGCGCGTGATGGTCACGGGGCGCAATGCATTGGCGGCACGCTCTTGCGTGCGCTTGAAATCAGCAGTCATCGGAAATTCCAGGTTTATTTACGGCCGCGGTGCTCGATGGCGTCGTTGATCTCGCGCACCTGGCGCTTGATCTCGGCATCATCCAGCGGCTCGGACTGGCCAGCCGGCGCCTGGATGGTCGAGGCGAAACCGCTCTCTTCCAGCTCCTGGCTGGAGTCGGCGTCGGGGTCGCCCTCGCCTTCCCATTCCACCGCGAGCACGGTGACATTGTCGCAGCGCGGGCCGCCCACGCGCAGAGCCACCTCGACCAGGTCGAGCACGGCATCGTTGAGCGGCGCCGCGCACAGCCGCGTGGTGATCTCGGCATCGCTGACATTGCCCCACAGACCGTCCGAGCACAGCAGCAGGCGGTCGCCGCGCTGCAGACGCAGGGGGCCCTGGATGTCGATCATCGGCTTGCCCGGGCTGCCCAGGCAGGTGAAGAGCACGTTGCGATTGAAGCGCTCGGCGCCCGGCAAGCCCCCGGGGCGGCCGAGGACCTCCTGCAATTCGAGATAGGAATGGTCGCGCGTGCGCGCCACCAGTTCGCCGCCGCGCACCAGGTACAGGCGCGAGTCGCCGCAATGGGCCCAGTAGGCGTTCCGCCCCTGCATGACGCAGGCCACCGCGGTGGTGCGCGGCGTGTCGGCCAGGCGCTTGCTGCGCGCGTATTGCAGGAGCTGCTGATGCGCGATCAGCACGCCGTCCATCAGATAGCTCGACGGATCGGCCAGCTTGGGCTTGGCATCGCGCTGGAACAAGGCTGCGAGCGAGTGCAGGGCCATCTGCGAGGCGACCTCGCCTTCCGGGTGGCCGCCCATGCCGTCGGCCAGGGCGAAGAGACCGGCTTCCCGCGTGAAGCAGTAGCCCATGCGGTCTTCGTTCTTTTCACGCCCGCCTTTTCGGCTGACCTGAAAGACGTTGAATCTCACGCTGAAATCCTCACGATGGACTTCACGCCTTTGCCCCGGTCTTCAGGTTCTCCAATTGAAGCTTGAGGCGTTCAGAAAAACTGAGCTTGGTGTAGCGCCGCTCGGTCTCGCGGGCCAGCTCCTTCTGCAGCGCGAACACGCTTTGCGGGCGCGCCAGTGGGTCCAGCGACATGCACCACTCCGTCACTTCGATGAGGTTGTCCGAGTAGACGTTACGCAGGCGCGAAAGCGACAGCGCCAGGCGGTCTTTCTCGATGCGCTGAGGCGCGTCGTTAGGCGGATAGCCCTGCATGCAGGCATAGATGCAGGCGCCGATGGCGTAGATGTCAGTCCAGGGGCCTAACGATCCATCCCGGCGGTACATCTCGGGTGCGGCGAAGCCGGGCGTGTACATCGGGCGGATGAAGTTGCCTTCCTTGCTCAGCACTTCGCGCGCGGCGCCGAAGTCCAGCAGCACGGCCTTGTTGTCGTTGGTGATGAAGATATTGGCCGGCTTGATGTCCAGGTGCAGCATCTTGTGCTGGTGGACGATGCGCAAGCCACGCAGGATCTCGTCGAACAGGCTGCGAATGGTGGACTCGCGGAACACCTTGTCGCGCTTGAGATCGCGCGCGGTGACGATGAAATCCTGCAGCGTGTCGCCCTGCAGGTAGTTCATCACCATGTAGACGGTCTCGTTCTCGCGCAGGAAGTTCAGCACCGAGACGACGCTCGGGTGCGAGATCTGCGCCAGCGAACGGCCTTCTTCGAAGAAGCTCTTCAGGCCCAGGCGGTAGAGCGGCTGCTTCTCGGGCTTGACCCGCGGAGTCAGCTCGCCGGGCGAGCGCTCGGCCAGGCTGGATGGGAGGTATTCCTTGAGCGCAACCAGATGGTGCTCGGGGTCCTCGGCAAGGTAGACAACGCCGAATCCGCCGGCAGCCAGGCGCTTGACGATTTGGTAGCCGCCCACCACCGTCCCAGCGGGCAAAGGTGCTGGTTTTGGCTTTGACATAATCGCGCTTTGCTTATCCCTGTTGCGTGATGCCAGTCTACAGCATGACGGGTTATGCGAGCGTCGTCTCGCAGGCCCCAGCCCAAGGTGAAAATTCAGCAAGCGCAGGGGCAAGCGTCAGCGTCGAGATACGTTCCGTCAACGGGCGTTTCCTGGACCTTTCCATGCGCATGCCCGAAGAGCTGCGCGGCCTGGAGCCGGCGATTCGCGAGCTGGTGTCGGGCGCCGTCAAGCGCGGCAAGGTCGAGGTGCGCGTCAACACCCAGCGCGAGACCGACACCGCCTGGCCACGCCCGCAGGCCGAGCAGCTCAACCTGCTGGCCCGCATGGAGGCTACCGTGCAGACCTGGCTGCCCAAGGCCGCGCCCTTGAGCGTCCACGAAGCCCTGCATTGGTGCAAGAGCGGCGGCGCGGCGCAGGAAAAGCTCGACGAGCCGACCTTGGCCGCGGCACGCGCCTGCGTGGCCGGCCTGGTGGAGGCCCGGGCCCGCGAGGGCGAAAAGCTGGTGGCGGTGCTGCTGGAACGCGTCGCCCACCTGTCCAAGCTGGCCAAGGAAGCCGAGCCGCTGGTCCCGGCCGTGGTTGTCCGTCAGCAGCAGCGCTTTCTAGAACGGTGGCAGGAGGCCCTGGCCCTCACGGGCAACGCGTCATCGCTGCCCGAGGAAGCCCTGCGCGAGCGCGCGCTCAACGAGGCCGCGGCCTTTGCCATCCGCATCGACGTGGCCGAAGAGCTGGCCCGCCTGCGCGCCCACCTCGAAGAGATCACCCGCCTGCTGAAGAAGGGCGGCGAGCTGGGCAAGCGCCTGGACTTCCTGATCCAGGAACTGCTGCGCGAGGCCAACACCCTGGCGTCCAAGGCCTCAGCACTGGAGCTGACCAACATCTCGGTGGAGATGAAAGTGGCCATCGAGCAGATGCGCGAGCAGGTCCAGAACATCGAATAGGCTCAGCTCAGGCGTTCTGACGAGCGCTCCGGGTTCACGGTGGCCCAGCCGATCACGGCGCCGATCAGCAGCAGCACGCCTGTCAACATGAAGCCCAGTTCGAAGCCGTAGGAACCCGGGTAGCGGGCGATCAGTTCGCCCGAGACAAACGGCGCCAGGATGCCCGCGAACGAAGCCACAGAGTTGTCGATTGCAAGCACCGCGCCGCGCCGCGAGGGCGGTGCCACCTGGGCCAGCATTGCCGGCCCCAGTGCATAGATGATGGGGCCCAGGCCCAAGCCGAAAGCGAAGATCGCCATGCGCACCGCCACCGACAGCCCGGGTAGCGAAAGCGGCAGGAAGATCAGCCCGGCCAGCAGCAGCGACAGAGCCGCAAAACGCCCGCGCGCCGCACGCGAGCTGTAGCCGCGTACCAGCAGGGCCTGCGACCAGCCCGAGGCAATCACCACCAGCGGAATCGTCACCGCGACCACCAGGCCATACAAGCGCCCTGACTGCACGCCGTCAAAGCCCAGGCCCTTCTGGAAATAGGCCGGCAGCCAGGTCAGCGCGCCCGCCATGGCCCAGTAGGCCACGAAGTGCATGACAAAGTTGCCCAGCACCGTGGGATCTCGCAGCACTTCGGCGAGCGGCACCTTGCGGCCGGTATCGGTCGGCTTGTCCTGCTGCGGCAGCAGCGGGCCTTCGCGGCCCAGCAGCAACCAGGCCAAGGCCCAGAGCAGGCCGATTGCTGCCAAGCCGATAAAGGCCGCGCGCCAGCCATGGCGCACCGTGAACAGCGGGATCGTCACGCCCGCGATCAGGAGGCCCAGCGCGCCGCCCTGCGACAGCAAGGCCACCGGCAGGTTGCGCTTGCGATCCGGGAACCATTTGTAGACCGCGTGCAGAGCCACCGGCCAGGCCGGCCCTTCGCCCATGCCCAGCAGCACGCGCGCCGCGACGAAGGCGAACACCGTGCTGCCGAAAATCATCGGCAGCTGCATCAGCGACCAGGCCAGCGCCATGCCCAGCAGCAACCAGCGCGTGGCCACGCGGTCGGCCAGCACGCCGCCGGCAATGCCGGTCACGGCAAACAGCCAGAAGAAGCTGCTACCGATCAGGCCGAACTGGGTCGGCGTGATCTTCAGGTCTTCCATCATCGGCACCGCCACCAGGCCCAGCACCACCTTGTCGGCAAAGTTGACAATGATGAAGACGAAGAGCAGCAGGGCTGTGGCCCAGGCGCGGCCAGGCTGGAAGTCGGCCGTGGCCGGGGTGGGCTTGTGCAATTGGGGTCTCCGGCTTGTTCTTGTCTCTCGGCGCAACGCAAGCCGGCGATGCTATGCCGGCAAGCTTCCCCAGCCCATCGCACAAGCCCGGTTATTTGTCGCATCGACGACAGAAGTGCGCATACGCCAGGCCTCCATCAGCGCCCGCAGCGTGCCGGATTTGGCGGGGCCGGCCCTCCGTGCGAGCTGGCGCGAAGGCCTGAACAGGTAGACTGCCCGGCTCACACCTAAGCTCCATGGAATATCCAGGCAATCTTTTCGTCGTTGCGGCGCCCAGCGGCGCCGGCAAATCCAGCCTCGTGAAGGCGCTGCTTGAGCTCGACGCCAAGCTCGACGTCTCCATCTCCCACACCACGCGTGCGCCGCGCGGGCAGGAACAGCACGGCCGCGAATATTGGTTCGTGAGTCCCGAGGAGTTCCAGGCCAAGGTCGCGCAAGGCGACTTCTTCGAATGGGCCGAGGTGCACGGCAATCTCTACGGCACCTCGCGGGCCGCCATCGAGGCTCGCATGGCCCACGGCGACGACGTGGTGCTGGAGATCGACTACCAGGGCGCGCTGCAGATCAAGCAGCTGTTCCCCTATGCCGTGCTGATCTTCATCCTGCCGCCCAGCTGGGACGAATTGAAGCAGCGCCTGATGCGCCGCGGCGATACCGAAGAGCAGGTGATTGCCCAGCGCATGGCCAATGCGCGCGAGGAAGTGGCACAGGCACGGCACTTCGATTTCGTGGTCGTGAATGCGGTGTTCGACACGGCGGTTTTCGACCTGAAATCCATTGTCCACGCGCAGAGGTTAAAATACGCAGCTCAGCGCCGGAACCGCTCCGCGGTCTTCAAAGCGCTGGATCTCCCCTGAAAGGTTGAAATACATGGCCCGCATCACTGTCGAAGACTGCCTGACCAAGATCCCGAACCGCTTCCAGCTGGTGCTTGCCGCGACCTATCGCGCCCGCATGCTGAGCCAGGGCCACACGCCCAAGATCGAAAGCAAGAACAAGCCGGGCGTGACCGCCCTGCGCGAAATCGCCGCTGGCGAAGTCGGCATCGAGATGCTGCGCAAGGTGCCGGTCTAAGTCACTGCGACTAACCGGTTAGCTCGACGGGCGCCCACGTGGCGCCCGTTTGCATTTGTGCTGCAACAAGACCTTGTGTCGGAGCACTCACTGACCATGCTGTAAATTCGGCCCATGGGATTCCGCTCCTTCGCCGCCGCCAAACTGCCGACCTTCACCGGGTTGGCGCTGCGCCATGCCGCGCCCGCGGCCGAGCCGGTACAGGCCGAAGTCAGCTCCTTCGACGCCCTGCTCCAGCGCCTGGGCTACCTGAACAAGGCTGACCTCAAGCGCGTGCGCGAGGCCTACAAGTTCGCGGACGAAGCCCATCTGGGCCAACTGCGCGCCTCCGGCCAGCCCTACATCACCCACCCCATCGCCGTGGCCGGCATCTGCGCAGAATGGCGGCTCGATGCGCAAGCGATCATGGCCGCGCTGATGCACGACGCGATGGAAGACTGCGGCATCACCAAGACCGAGCTGATCGAGCGCTTCGAGGCGCCGACGGCCGAACTGGTCGATGGCCTCACCAAGCTCGACAAGCTGCAGTTCTCCACCAAGGAGGAATCGCAGGCGGAAAGTTTCCGCAAGATGCTGCTGGCGATGGCGCGCGACGTGCGCGTCATCCTGATCAAGCTGGCGGATCGGCTGCACAACATGCGCACCATGGAAGCCATGGCCGCGCACAAGGCCCAGCGCATCGCGCGCGAGACGCTCGACATCTACGCGCCCATCGCGCACCGCCTGGGCCTGAACCAGATCTACCGCGAACTGCAGGAGCTGTCCTTCAAGTACATGCACCCCTGGCGGCATGCGGCGCTGTTCAAGGCCGTGGCAAAGGCGCGCGGCAATCGGCGTGATCTGGTGGCACGCATCGAGAAGGATGTGCTCAAGGCCTTCGAGCACTCTCCCGTGCAGGTGGAGATCCAGGGCCGCGAGAAGACGCTCTATTCCATCTACAAGAAGATGCGCGAGAAGCGCCTGTCCTTTGCGCAGGTCAGCGACATCTTCGGCTTCCGCGTCGTGGTGAACGAGCTTTACGACTGCTATGTCGCCCTGGGCGTGCTGCACCAGCTCTACCAGCCGCAGCCGCGCCGCTTCAAGGACTACATCGCCCTGCCCAAGCCCAATGGCTACCAGAGCCTGCACACCACCTTGATGAGCCCGCTGGGCACGCCGGTGGAGTTCCAGATCCGCACGCAAAGCATGCACCTGGTGGCCGAGAAAGGCGTGGCCGCGCACTGGATGTACAAGAGCGACGAGTCGGCCACCGGCATGCAGCAGCTCGGCGCCAACTGGCTGCAGTCGCTGATCGACATCCAGGACGAGACGCGCGACGCCAACGAGTTCCTCGAACACGTCAAGATCGACCTGTTCCCCGATGCCGTCTACGTCTTCACGCCCAAGAGCAAGATCATGGCGCTGCCCAAGGGCGCCACGCCGGTGGACTTCGCCTACGCCATCCATTCGGACGTCGGCGACCATTGCGTAGCCGCGCAAGTCAACGGCGAACCCGTGCCGCTGCGCACCGAACTGCACAGCGGCGATGTGGTGGAAGTGATCACCACACCCAATGCGCGCCCCAACCCGGCCTGGCTGAGCTTTGTGCGCACCGGCCGCGCGCGCTCCAAGATCCGCCACTTCCTCAAGAACCTCGAACAGGAAGAATCGCGCGACCTCGGCGAGAAGATGCTTGCGCAAGCCCTGCGCGCCGAAGGCCTGGCCATGCCGAGCCTCGATGACGAAGACGGCGCGGCTTCGCAGCTGTGGCAGCAACTGGCCCATTGGGCCGGCAATCGCCAGGTCGATGAACTGCTGGTCGAGATCGGCCTGGGCCGCAAGATCGCCACCATCATGGCCAAGAAGCTCGCCCGCATGCTGGCCGAGCAGGGGCAGAAGCCTGACGCCGTGATGCTCAGCTATGGCCGCTTCGCTGCCGATGAAGCGCCGGCGCAGGGCCAGGTCACGCTCGATGGCAGCGAAGGCGCCTCGGTCCGCCTGGCGCCCTGCTGCCGCCCCATCCCGGGCGACGACGTGAAGGGCTATCTGGGCCGCGGCGAAGGCCTGGTGGTGCACACCAGCGAATGCGCCGTCGGCCGCCGCCTGTTCCAGCGCGACCCAGAACACTGGATCGCGGTCAGCTGGGCCGAGGAGATGACGCGCAGCTTCGAAGCCGCCGTGTCCCTGCTGCTGCGCAACGGCAAGGGCGTGCTCGGCCAGGTGGCCCAGGCCGTCGGCGCGGCCGAGGCGGACATCACGCACATCTCGATGAGCGACGACGAGCAGACGCGCGAGACGGCAGAGATGAATCTGCTGATCGCGGTGCGCGACCGTTTGCACTTGGCCGATGTGCTGCGTACTTTGAAGCGCTCGCCTGCGGTGCTGCGGGCCAGCCGCGTCAAGCCGGTTGCCTGAAGGCCAGCCGTCCGCGGCGCTGAGAGCATGCGCGTCAAAGCGCGAAGAACCTCAGGAAATGGCAAACATGGCGTCGAGCCACTGGACCTTGTTTCCAGCGATACGCAGGACCATGATCGGCCAACTCCCTCCCGAGACCGCCTGCACCTCGTAGGCGTCCGGATCCAAATAGCTCTTGACGACGCTGGCGCGGCCATCGGCAAACCGTCGCCGAAGCTCCCTCAGCCAACCCTCACCCATCTCCAAAGCCATCGGAGAGGTCCGCTTGTCAACCAAGGCTCCAAGCCGTACAGCCCGGATGAGCTGCTCCGCAATCGCCGTCGTAACGCCATCACCCAGGCTGACGTCAACGAAGCCATCGCTGTCCACGATCCGCCATGTCCGCACCGAATGGACGTTCTCGCGCTGCGCCGACCAGCGGCCTTTTCGCAAGGGAACGGATTCCTGGCGCAGAAACGGGCATTCCCCGCTGCTGGCATCGCGCGAATCTGCAATCCATAGACTCTGCCATGTCCGCCATCGGCCTTCGATCAATGGGGCCGCATCAACGCGAAAAGCAGGGCAACCCGTCGGCAGTCCAACTACGGTCTGGCAAATCCTTGCAGGCTTGCCCAGGCCAAGGTTTCGCGCCAAGGATTGGATCGCCTTCTTATCGCTAACGCTCAATCCCTGCGGAGCTTTGCACTCGTCCGCGTAGCAAGCAAACGCCAGGAGCAAGGCCGCCACACCGAGCCCTACCGTCATGCAACGTCGATTCATTGACAGCCCCCTATCAGTCCGATGGGGCAGGATATTGCACCTCCACCACCTCGATCTTCTCCACGCCCGCCGGCGTCATCAACGACACCTCGTCGCCCACTCGCGCCTTGAGCAGCGCCCGCGCAATCGGCGCGATCCAGCTGACCTCGCCGGCCAGGCTGTCACTCTCGTCGATGCCCTTGATCGTGATGGTGCGCTCCTCGCCTTTGCTGTTGGCATAGGTGACGGTGGCGCCGAAGAAGACCTGGTCCTTGCCGTGATGGATGCTCGGATCGGCCACCTCGGCGATGTCCAGCCGCTTGGTCAGGAAGCGCAAGCGGCGGTCGATCTCGCGCAGGCGCTTCTTGCCATACAGGTAATCACCGTTCTCCGAGCGGTCGCCGTTCTTGGCCGCCCAGGAGACCACCTCGACGATCTTGGGCCGCTCCACGTCCAGCAGTTCCATGAACTCCGCGCGCAGCCGCGCGTAGCCCTCGGGCGTCATGTAGTTGCGGGTGCCCTGGGGCATCGCGGGCAGGGCGACGTCCTCGTCATCGTCGCCGTCGCTTTCCTTGGTGAAGGCCTTGTTCATGCGGGGTATTGTCGCGCCGGGGTACGCTTGTCCAATGAGTGAATCCAACACCTATACCCCACCCCGCGTCTGGACCTGGGACAAGCCGAGCGGCGGCCACTTCGCCAGCATCAACCGGCCGGTTGCCGGTGCCACGCACGAGAAGGTGCTGCCCGTGGGCAAGCATCCGCTGCAGCTCTACTCGCTGGCCACGCCCAACGGCGTCAAGGTCACGGTGATGCTGGAGGAACTGCTGGCCCTGGGCCACGCGGGCGCCGAGTACGACGCCTGGCCGATCCGCATCAGCGAAGGCGACCAGTTCGGCAGCGGCTTCGTTGGCGTCAACCCCAACTCCAAGATCCCAGCCCTGCTGGACCGCGGCGGGCCTGAGCCCGTGCGCGTGTTCGAGTCCGGCGCCATCCTGCTCTACCTGGCCGAAAAGTTTGGCGCCTTGATCCCCAGCGGAACGAAGCGCGCCGAGTGCCTCTCATGGCTGTTCTGGCAGATGGGCAGCGCGCCCTATCTGGGCGGCGGCTTCGGCCATTTCTATGCCTACGCGCCGACCAAGCAGGAGTACCCGATCAACCGCTTCGCGATGGAAGCCAAGCGCCAGATGGACGTGCTGAACCAGCGCCTGGCCGAGCAGCGTTTCCTGGCCGGGGACGACTACAGCATCGCCGACATCGCCGTCTGGCCCTGGTACGGCACGCTCGCCAAGGGCCAGATCTACGAGGCCGGCGAGTTCCTCTCGGTGCATGAATACACTCACGTCATCCGCTGGGCCGACGAGATTGCCGCGCGGCCCGCGGCCAAACGCGGCCGCATGGTCAACCGCGCCTGGGGTCCGCTTGAAACGCAGTTGCACGAGCGCCATGACGCCAGCGACTTTGAGCTGCGCACGCAGGACAAGCTGGCTCCCAAGGCCGAATCGTGATCACGCTTTACGACTGCGCCACCGCGCCCAGCCCGCGCCGCGCGCGCATCCTGCTGGCCGAGAAAGGCGTCAGCCACGAGACGGTCCAGATCGACCTCAGGGTCGGTGAGCAGCTCGGTGAAGCCTACCGCCGCATCAATCCGCAATGCACGGTACCGGCCTTGGTCAGCGAAGAGGGCCGCATCTGGACCGACAACGCCTCCATCGCGGCCTATCTTGAGGCGCGCTACCCGACACCGCCGCTCCTGGGTGTCACGCCCGAGGAAAAGGCCGAGATCGCGGGCTGGAACTGGCGCATCGAATTCGAAGGCTTCATCGCCATTGCCGAGGCGCTGCGCAACAGCAGCCCGGCCATGGCCAACCGCGCCTTGCCCGGCCCGGCGAGCTACGCGCAGATTCCTGAGCTGGCGCAGCGCGGTCTGGCCCGCGCCAGGCAATTCTTCAAGCAGCTCGATGCACATCTGGCCGAGCATGAGTTCATCGCCACGGGCCGCTTCAGCATCGCCGACATCACCGCCGTGGTGGCCGTCGACTTCGCGCGCGTGATCAAGCTCAGGCCGGCCGAGGAGCACGCTCACGTGCAACGCTGGCGCAGCGTGCTGGCCTTGCGTCCCTCGCTCGCCTTGTAGGCAACGGGGTCCCAGCTTCGGGGCATGCGTTCGCCCTGAATGATCGGCACTCCGCCTTGCCCGGCAGCGTGAGGTCTTTCGCTGCGCACGGCGTGCGGCGGAATTGAGAACTCTCAACTCGCAGGCCGATCCGAAGCGCATCCTGACGACGGACATAACGCTCCAAATGAGCGGATATGAACTCTGATCGTTGAAAGGACAGCCATGGACACCGCCACCATCGATCCCGTCATGCACTCGCGCCTGGCGCAGCGCCTGACCTGCCTCGTCGACGAGGCCGACCGCCTGCTCCACCTCGCCGCCCTCAAGGGCACCCACGAGTACGACGAGGCGCGCGACTGCCTGCGCGAGCAGGTCCAGCAGGCGCGCCAGGAACTCGTGCAGGTGGAAAGAACTCTGCTGCAGAAGACCGGCGACGCGATGCGCCGAGGCGACCGCGCCGTGCACGAGCACCCCTACGCCGTCATCGGCGCCGTGGCCGGCATCGCCGCGCTGGTGGGCTGGCTCTCGCGCCGCGACTGAACCCGCCCTGCCTATGCCAAACAACGAGGAGCGCGCGATGGCCACCCCCGCAAATTCAAGGTCAACGAAGAATGCAGTCCCTGAGCCTGCCACCCTGCCTCAGCAATGGGCTCGCAATATGCAGGAGTTTTCGCGCTGGCAACTGGTGCTACTGGACGCCCAGACCGCCTGGTGGAAGGACATGGAACGCGGCGCCATCGACCTGATGACGCCCTGGCTCGCCAAGCCCCCGCCGTCTCTGGCTCAGCCCGTGCTCGAGCGCCCGCAGCAACTGCCGGCGCCGGCCTGGCCGGTGGACGCGCAGCAGGCCTGGAAGGCATGGGGCCAGGTCTGGATGAGTGCCCTGGGCCACGACACCTCCCCCACCGACACGCCGCCAATCCGGCGCTAAAAGCCCCCCTTGCCCAGGAGACATCCCATGGCCATCCGCAGCATCCTCGTTCACCTCGACCACCGCGCGTCGGCCTCCGACCGGGTGGCTTTTGCCGCAGCCCTGGCGCTACAGCATGACGCCCATCTCATCGGCCTGGCGCCGACCGGCTGGGTCAACGTGCCCACCGACGACATGAACAACACGGTGGGCGTGCAGGAGTACATGCGGGCCACCATGAAGCTGCTGCGCGAGCAGGCCGACGGCAGCGTCAAGCACTTCAAGACGCAGGTCGAGGGCCTGGGCGTAGCCTCGTACGAAGCCCGTGTCGAGGCCACCGATTCGGCCACCGCGATGGCGCGGGCGGCCCGCTACTGCGACCTCAGCATCGTCACACAATCCGTGCCCGATGAATGGGTCACGACCCAGTCCCCGCAGATGCCGCAGGAGGTGCTGCTGCAGTCGGGCCGTCCCGTGCTCGTGCTGCCCTATGCCGGCCGGCCGGTCATGAAGGCGGCCGCGCGGATGTTGGTCGCCTGGAACGGCAGCCGCGAAGCCGCGCGGGCCCTGCACGATGCCCTGCCCCTGCTCAAGCTGGCCGCCAAGGTCCAGGTCGTGGCCTTCGAGGCCCCGGCCGAGCTGGACCGCCGCCACGCCGAGCTGCCCGACCACGACATCGGCCCGTGGCTGGCCCGTCATGGCGTGAAGGCCGAAGTGGCCCGCCTGGCCACCCGTATTGCGGTCGGCGAGACCCTGCTCTCTCATGCGGCCGATATTGGCGCCGATCTCATCGTGGCCGGCGGCTACGGCCATTCACGCCTGCGCGAGACCCTGCTCGGTGGCGTGACACGCACGCTTCTGAGCAGCTCGCCGGTGCCGGTGCTGTTCTCGCACTGAGCCCGCCGCTCAGCGGGCCACCAGCACGGGCTGCCTGGCCAGCGAAATCACCTTCAAGGTCTGGCTGCCCAGCACGGCTGGCGTGAAACCGCCATGGCCATGCGAGGCCACGACGACGAGGTCACAGGCTTCGTGCTCGGCCGTGTCAAGAATTGCGCGGTAGATCTGGTCGCTCACCATCACCCGCTGCGCCATGCGCCGGGCCTGGCCGCCGACCCGTTCGACCACCTCGGCCAGGCGCCTCTCACCCGCGGCCACCATGCGCGGCCTGATGCCGTCGATGCCCGGCCCGCTTCCGAAGGTGGCGCGCGCAAACTCGGCCACGCCATAGTCGGCCACCACCAGCAGGGCCGTCACCGGCGCGTCGCCAGCAACATGCAATGCCAGCTGGATGGCCTTGTCTGCCAGTACGGAGCCATCGGTCGCCACCAGGACGTGCTTGAACAAGGCAGGCATGGCAATACTCCAATTCAACAAAGATGTTGGCATCGTGCGATTGCACGCCCGGTGGGGCTTGCGGATTCGCAATCGGCGGCCCTGATCCCCGAAGCCGCGGATCAGCCTTCGTCCCGATCCGACGGCGGCGTTTTCTCTTTTGCCATCAGCACCGCCAGCAACGCGCCGCAGAGCGCCGGGTCGCTGACCCAGCGCAGCAGCACTTGCCGGCCCTGCAGCAGGATGCCCTGCCCCACGCCCAAGGCCAGCCCCCAGAAAACCTCGCGCTTGCGGATCAGCAGGGCGCCCAGCACGGCCGCCAGGGCCACGCCGGTCAGCGGATGCCGGCGCACCCAGCGGCGCCCGCGCGTGAAGGCGAGGTCGCCGGCTTCGTGCAGAGCGGTCGCACTGCCTGACGAGGATTGCAGCCATTCGCCCGCCGCAACGGCCGGGCGCTGGTGGTGCCACCAGCGTCGCAACAGACGCCACGGATGTTCCAGCCATCGCAAGGATCGCCAGGGCCGGCCATGTTGACCCGGCCGCATCTCCTGCACAAGCCGTTCGCGCGAGGCCTGCAGCCTGGCCAGCGCGGCTGCGCGGGCGTCAATCGGTGGAGGCGCGCTCATCTGCAGCTACTCCGCATGATCGAGCAGTTGCAGATCCTGGGCCCACTGCTCGCGCAGCAGCAGGAAGGGCGTGGGCGCCTCGCCCTGGCGCAGCCAGAGCAGGCCCGCCAGCGCGGCCAGCAAGGGCAGCAGCGGCGTGAGCACCAGCAGCCAGGGGTCGGCGAGTGTGCTCCAGGGATGCGCGGACAGGAGCAGCAGTGCCGCGCCCGCCAGCGCCAGCGTCAGGAAGCCGGCCAGCAAGACGCCCAGGCCCACCAGCGCGCGCAGGCGCCAATGCCGCAGCGCCTCGCGCGTCTCGACGCCGGCCAGTTGCAGATAGGCCGACGCATGCTCCAGAACCAGCTGAGGCTCGGCGGCCAGGGTCTTGTAGAAGGGATGCAGCATGGCGTGGCTCCTGCGTTTGACTGACAAAAAACAGCGGGCCGAAGCCCGCCACAACAGAGAAATCTGCTTGTTCAGTCCTCGGCGCGCGAACGCATCATCCAGGCCACCAGTGCCGCGCCGACAGCGCCGACCGCAGCCGCGATCAGCACCGACTTGACGGGCTCGTCCTGGATGTAGCCGACGGTCTTTTCGCTGGCACGGCCGACCTGTTCACGCACGCGGGTGCTGGCCTGGCGTGCGCGATCAATGCCGTTGCGGGCCAGCGCCTCGGCATCCTGCAGTGCGCCGCGCAGCACGCCGGGTGCGCCGTTGAGCATCGAGTCCACGCCGTCCTGCACGGCCTGCGCGGGCTGGGTGACGGCGTTGTCCGAGCTGGAAGTGGTCTGGGCTTTGGTCATGAAAATCTCCTTGGTCAGTGTCAAATGAAGTGGGGCGAAATAGAGCGTCAACCCTTGCGGATCAGGCTGGCGATCAGGCTGGCGATGGCCAGGATCAAGAACCCGTAGAACAGCAGTTGAGCGATGCCCGCGGCGCTGGCCGCGATACCGGCAAAGCCGAACAGCGCCGCAACCAGGGCGATGACAAAGAAGGTGATGGCATAGCGCAGCATGAGCGTCTCCGGGGAGTTGGTAGATGCTTCAAATCTAAGCCTCTTGCCACGCGGGATGTGCCGGCACAGGGCCTGCCTCGGGGTAGGACGGGGCCGACTCCGCCCTCTCTGCCGCGATCTGCGCGCATGCCTCTCTCAAGCTCGTGGCCAGGCGCAGGCCGCCGAGCGGGGCCAGCTGCGTGTCGGTCTCCGCCAGCGCAGCATCCTGGGACCAGGCCGCGAGCAGCACCGGCAAGCCGGGTTGCTGGCGGCGCAGGCGGCGCAGCACGAAGCGCGTGTGCGCGAGCGGCGCTGCGTTGAAGCTACACAGGCAGACGAGGCCGACCTCTTCCAGCGCCAGTTCACCGATGTGATCGGCCACCAGCGCCGCGGCCGCCAGCGCGCGCGCCTGCACGCCCTGCGTCCGCAGCACATGCGCCATCATCTGCGCGGAGAGGTTGTCCACCTCATTGCGTGCACCGACGCACAGCACGATGGGGCCCGTCTCTGCGCTCTCGGGGCAGGCCGGCCCTTCGCGTTGCAGCACCGTCAGCAGCCGCGCCATGCCGGCAAGAACGCGTTGGCGCCGCGTGCTGCCGGCCGCCGTGTTGGCGGGGTCCACCAGCAGGCGCAGCGCGCCGAGCGCCGCTTCATCGTAGAAGCTCAGCAGGCCGTCGGGCGTGCTGGCGGCGTCGGCCTGTTCCAGCGCTTCCTCCAGATCGCCCGAGGCCAGGCGCTGGTGCAGGCGCGTCGGCGCGTCGAACACCGGTTCGGCGCCCAGCAGTGGGTCCAGCATGCGCAGCGGGCCGAGCTGGCGGCCCAGCACGAGCAAGCAGACCGTCAGCGGCGTGGCGATGACAAGACCCTCGACGCCCCACACCAAGCTCCAGAAGCCGGCCGACAGCAGCACCGCCAGCGAAGACACGCCCGTGCTCTGCCCATAGACCAGCGGCTCGACCAGGTTGTTCAGCACCAGCTCCAGCACGGCGATCAGGGCCAGGGTCTGCAGCACCATCTGCCAGCCTGGGTCCACCGCAAACGCGATCAGCAAGGGGCACAGCGAGGCCACCACCGGCCCGAGGTAGGGCACGAAGCGCAGCACGCCGCCGAGCAGGCCCCACAGCCAGGCGCCGGGCACGCCGATGGCCCACAGGCCGAGTGCCAGCGGCACGGCGTAGCTGGTGTTGACGAGCAACTGCGCCACCAGATAGCGGCTCACGCGCTCGCCCGCCTCGCCGAGCATCTCAGCTGAGCTGGCCAGGTCCTGGCCCATCAGCCGCAGCAGCCGGTCGCGGATCTCGTGGCGCTGCAGCAGCATGAAGAACAGCAGCACCAGCACCAGGCCGATCTGCGCCAGCGGCAGCAGCACTTGCGCGGCCAGCGTGCCCATGGCGTGCAGGGGCGAAGGCGGCACGGGCTCAACCTGCACGCGCTGCGGCGCGGCGGCCTTGGGCGCCAGCGCCTTGCGCGTGGCGTCCAGCTCGCCCTCAACCACGCCGAGCATGCGCAGGCCGTCCTGCCAGGGGCCGTGGGCGCCGGTGGGCCGCAGAGCACGCAGCTTGTCGCGCACGGTCTCCTGGTAGCTAGGCAGATCTCGGCTCAGGCTGAGCATCTGCTGGCCCATGACCAGGCCCAGGCTCGCGCACAGCGCCACGGCACCGGTCATCACCAGCGTGACGGCCGCCACATGCGGCAGCCGCCAGCGCCTCAGACGCGACACCGCCGGCGCCAACGCAAAGGCCAGCAAGGCGGCCAGCACCAGCGGCGCCAGCAAGGGCTTGCCGAAGTGCAGCGCCGCGATGCCTAGCGCGATGGCCGCTCCGCCGACGACGAAGCGCAGCCCCGGCAGATGGTGGGCCAGGATCTCGCCGATGTCCGCGGGCGGACTTGGGTGTTCGTCGCGCATGGCAGCAGTTCCCTTTCTTCAGCCTGCAGGGGCTGAGCCGTGCACGCCGCACTGCAGCGGCGGCAGCTTCTCGCCGGGGTCCACAAAGGCCAGCAAGGCGGCCGGCGGCGTCAGCAGGCCCAGGGCGATGGCGACCATCGCGCGGCCGCCCAGTGCCTTGCCTTCGAGCGCCACGCGCGGGTCGGCCAGCGTGCCTTGCACGCGCAGCGGCGCACGCAAGGTCAGCGGCGAGAAATCCTTGGGGCTCGTCACGGCGCGCAGCGCCAGCTGCTCGGTCGAGAGGCTGAGCTGGCCGCTCAGCTCGATGCGGCTGTCGCGGTTGTCCACCACGGCGAAGCGAGGCCGCAGCACGCCGGACTTGAAGCGGCCTTCGAGCCGCGCGCAGTTCAGCGCCAAAGCATCGTCGCCGCGCAGCCAGATGCCGAGGCCCTGCGCCACGTCCAGGCCCATCAGCTCGGTCGTCAGATGCGACATGCTGCCGTCATGAAGCGACGCGCTCACGTCACCGTTCAGCGAACCCAGCAACGCGGCCGTGCTGCGGCCCAGGCCTTGCACATGGGCCTCGGCATTCAGCTTGCCCGTCAAGGCCTTCTCCTTGCGCAGCCAATGCTCCAGCGACACGCCCTGCAGCTTGAGCGCGGCCTGCCATTGCGGCGGCTCCACGCGTGCGTTCAGGCTGGTGTCGCCGCTGAGCGAGCCTCCGGCGATGCCGGCCTGCAGCGTGTGCAGGCTGAGCAGGCTGTCCTGCAGCTCCAGCCGCGCGCTGACCGGCGCAAGCGGCGCAAACGCGCTGCTGCCCAGATCGAGGGCGCTCAGGTGGATGTCCAGCGCCGCATCCATGCGCGCCAGCGAGGGAATGTCCAACGGCCGATCCGGCAGCACGCGGCCGGCGCGGCTGGGCCTGGCATCGGTCCCCACGGCCGGGCCCAGGTCGGCCAGCAGCAGCGGGCCGCCGCGCAGCTCACCGCTCAGGAGATGGCGTTCCTTGCGGGTGTCGAACTTGAAATCGCCGGCCAGCTGGCTGCGGCCGACGGTTGCCTGTGCATCGGCCAGCGTCCACAGACCGTCCGCATGCCGGAGATGGCCCTGCAGCTTGAACGGCGGCGTGGCAGGCAGCGTGACGCCCAGCGGCCGGCCCACGGCGGCCATCGAAGGGCCGCTGACCTCGATGCGGCCGTCCAGCGCGCGGGCATCGAGCAGCGAAGCCGCCGTGCCCTCGAAATGGATGCGGCTGCGCGCCTGACTCAGCGTGGCCTGCACCTGCGCCGGCGGCTGTTGATCGCGCTCTGCAGACAGCAAGGCCACGCCCGCGCTGGCCTGTGCCTGCAAGGCGAGCCGCTGGTCTCGCAACACGCCATCCACTTGAGCGCGCCAGTTGCCGTCGGCCTCGGTGTTGAAGGTGGCATCGGCTTGCAACTGCAGCGGCGCGTCGCTGATGTGCGCGCTGCCGCGGCGGATCAGCAGGCTCTCGATGACCGGCACCGGCGTGGGCTCGGAAGCGGGCTTGGTGCCGGACTGCCAGTTGCTGCGGCCTGCGGCATCGCGGACCCAGCTGAGCTCCAGCTGTTCGGCATGCACCGCACGCAGGCGCAGCGGTGCGTCCTCAACGTGCCACCGCCACACGTCACCCCAGGCCCAGCGCAGCTCAAGGCCGCGGGCCTGGGCCAGCGTCCGGCCCTCGCGCATGACGGTGACCGAAGGCGCCAGCAGCCGCGGCCGGAAGATCAGATGGATGCGCGTGCCGGGGTCCAGCGCCAGGCCGAGGCCTGGTGCAAATTGCCCGACCCAATGCGGCGCCAGGCCGGGCCAGCCGGCCATCTCCGCGCCCGCCACGGCCAATGCCGCCAGTAACACGGCCGCGCCAGCGATGCGAAGAGTGCGTCTCATACATCCATCGTCGTCCCTCGCATGCGCAGCTGCCGTGGGACGCAGGACGACTTGCCTGTAGGACGCAGCCTTCGGGAACAACCCTGTCAGCTGTTTCCGACAAGCATTGCGGCAACGCGCCGACGCACGGCGGGCCGCGGCTCCCGGACAGTCGAGGCACACACCATCCATGCCGAGGTTCGACATGAAAGAAGCGCCCAACCCCACCGTCCTCCGTCAGGCCCAAGAATCCCTGTCGCCTTGGCGCGGGTTGTGGTTGACGTACAGCGTGCCCGAGCCCAGCAACGAGGACTGGGGCATGGAATCGGCCCTGCCCTGGCTGCAGTCGCAAGCCTCGCCGCAGCAGCAGCAGCAGCAGCAGCAGCAGCAGCAGCAGCAGCAGCAGCAGCAGCAGTCCTGAGCCGCGGCACCATGCGCCGTCTGCCGACCATCGCCGTGCTGTCCGCAGCAGTGATGGTGACAGCCGGCTGCGCCAACGCGCCGCGCGCCACGCCTCCGCAGGAAGGGAAAGAGGCCAAGGTCACGATGCAGGGATCGCAGGGGCCGGTGCAGGCCGGCCCGACGCTGCAGGCGGTTGCGGCGGAAGGCAATGCCGACCTGCTCAAGCGCCATCTGCAGGCGCTGGCCGGCCTGGGCAAGCTCGATCTCGTGCGCGGCAATTCGGCCCGGCTGCTGATCGACGGCCCCGCCACCTTTGCCGCCATGCGCCGTGCCATCGAAGGCGCGCACCAGACCATCCTGCTGGAGAGCTACATCTTCGAAGACGACGGCATCGCAGCGCAGATGGGCGAGCTGCTTGCCCAACGCGCCAAGGCCGGCTTGAAGGTGGCGCTGCTGCGCGACGCCCTGGGCTCCTTCGGCAGCGACGCCGCCTTCTTCGATCAACTGGCCGCGTCCGGCGTGCAGGTCTGCAGCTTCAATGGCCTCAATGGCCTCTTGCCGGGCGCGCCGGGCAAGGGCGAAGGCCACTCGTCCTCCATGAGCATCGAGCAGCGCGACCACCGCAAGCTGCTGGTGGTGGACGAGCGCGTGGCCTTCACCGGCGGCATCAACATCAGCAGCGTCTATGGCTCGGGCTCGGCGTCGCTGCGCCGCTCCAGGGACGCCGAGGATCCCCTCAAGCACGGCTGGCGCGACACGCAGATCGAGCTGAAAGGCCCCATCGTGACGGCCCTGGCCAAGAGCTTCGCGCAGAGCTGGCACGGCCAGTCCTGCCCCGGCGCGCTGGAGCTGTCCAGCCTGGTGCCGGCTGCTGAAGCGGGGCCGCGCGTCATCGCGCTGATGGCCAGCGACCCGCGCGAGCCGGACAACCGCATCTATCAATCGCTGCTGGCGGCCATCAATGCCTCGCGCCGCAGCGTGCAGTTGACGATGGCTTATTTCGCGCCGGGCCGCGAGATGGCGGGGGCGCTGGCCGATGCCGCGCGGCGCGGCGTCAGGGTGGAACTGTTACTGCCGGGGCGCAGCGACTTCACCCTGGTGATGCAGGCCGGCCGCTCCTACTATGACCAGCTGCTCTCGGCCGGCGTGCATCTGTACGAGATGGAGCACGCGGTGCTGCACGCGAAGACGGCCGTGGTCGACGGCGTGTGGTCCAGCGTCGGCTCCAGCAATATGGATTGGCGCAGCTTCACCGACAACAACGAGCTCGACGTGGTGGTGCTGGGCGACGATTTCGGCGACGAGATGCAGGCCATGTTCGAGCGCGACCGCGCGACCGCCCATGAGATCACGCCGCAAGCCTGGCGTGAACGCGGCCTGGACCAGCGCCTGCAGCAGACCTTGGGCAGGATGCTCGAACGCTGGCTCTGACGCTCGGCTAATGCGTTACTTACTGGATCAGCCCGTTCTTCAGCGCGTAATAGGTTAGGTCGCTGTTGGTTTCCAGTTTGAGCTTCTCGAGCGTGCGCGTGCGGTAGGTGCTCACCGTCTTGACGCTGAGGAACATGGCCTTGGCCATGTCGCCCACGGTCTCGCCCTTGGCCAGGCGCAGGAAGACCTGCAGCTCGCGCTCCGAAAGCCCTTCGTGCAGCGGCTTGTCGGGGCTGCCGCCGGCCATGCTGTCGGCCATCAGCTCGGCCACTGCCGGGCTGATGTAGCGCCGGCCGCGCGAGACGGTGCGGATCGCGTTAGCGATCTCCTCGGGATCGCATTCCTTGTTCAGGTAGCCGCTGGCGCCCTGGCGCAGCAGCGTGGTGGCGTAGTGCGCCTCGGGAAAGCCGCTGAGGATCAGCACGGGCAGCTCGGGGAAGCGCGCCTTGATGGCCGCCAGGGCGTCCACGCCGCTCTGGTCGGGCATGGAGATGTCCATCAGCAGCACATCCACCTCACCGCCGCGCGCCAGTTCCAGCGCGTCGCGACCGTTGGCTGCCTCGCCGGTGACGCGCAGGTCCACGTTGTCGCTGAGGAACTGGCGCAGGCCGGAGCGCACGATGGCATGGTCATCAACGATACCGATTCGGATCATGGTGCTTCCCTCGCTTCCTTGTTTGTTGTCATGCCTAGCGTAGCTCTGCAATGTCCCACATGCGATCAGACGTGTCCTACAAGCCGATGCCGCCCTTACCGATGCGTCGCCCACACCCCTGGTCCTAACTTTGACTTACCGCGGAGCCTGAAGGTCTCGTGGCACGGAGTCACCGACCCGTACCGTAAACGCTAGAAAAGGAGCCGATATGAACTGGGATCGTATTCAAGGTAACTGGAAGCAACTCAAGGGCCGCATCCAGGAGCAATGGGGCAAGCTGAGCGACGACGACATCGACGTCGTGGCCGGCCGCCGCCAGCAATTGGCGGGCCGCATCCAGGAGCGCTATGGCGTGCACAAGGACGAGGCCGAGCGGCAGATCTCCGCCTGGGAACGCCAGGCCACCGACGCCTGGTTCGACCAGCCGCGCAGCGAGCGCGAAAAGATCTGAGCTCGAAGACCGAGCCTTCGCGGGCTCGGCGTGCAAGGGCAAGGGGGCACTTCGGTGCCCCTTCCTTCCTTGGCCGGCTACGAGCCGTGTCAGCCCTGTCCGACACACGGTCAGCACGGCAGCCGATGCCAGCGCCTGGGGCCGCCAGCCATAGTTGTGACGACGGGAATCCCGTCCCCTTCAAGCCCTCAAGAAAGGACGCATCATGAAGAAGCCCCTCCCCTTCCGCCTGCCACTGATGGGCGCCCTGGCCCTGGCAATGGCCCTGGCGGCTTGCAGCAAGCACGACGATGACCGCACCGCCGGCCAGAAGCTGGACGGTGCCATCGCCGAAACCAAGCAGGCAGGCGACGAAGCCAAGGCCAAGATGGACCAGGCGGCTGCCGCTACCTCCGAAGCCGTGAGCGACGCCACCATCGTCACCAAGATCAATGCCGCGCTGATGGCCGACGACAAGCTCAAGGCCCGCAAGATCGATGTCTCGTCCACGGACGGCCGTGTCACGCTGACCGGCACCGCGCCGGATGCGCAGTCGCAGGACCGCGCCACCACCCTGGCTGCCGCCGTCAACGGCGTGCGCGCCGTGGACAACCAGCTGGTCGTGGCAGCCAAGGGCTGATCGCGATTCCAGCATCCCCTCCCCATCATTCATCACGACAACTTCCGGAGAACCACCATGAACAAGACTTTCAAACTGCCGACCCTACTCATCGCAGCCTCTACCGCACTGCTGGCACTGAGCACCACCGGCTGCGCCGTGACCCGCCACCAGGAAACCGTGGGTGCCTACGTGGACGACACGACGCTAACCACCCGCGTCAAGGCCAAGTTTGCCGCCGACCCGACCGTCAGCGCGATGTCCATTGGCGTGGAGACCATGAAGGGTGTGGTGCAGCTCTCGGGTTTCGCCAAGAGCTACGAAGAGCGCTCGATGGCCGAGAAGCTGGCGCGTGAGACTTCCGGCGTGACCGCCGTGCGCAACGACATCGCGATCCGCACTTCCTGATGACCGCGTGATGGCGCATGGGCCGTGGTCCATGCCCCACACCGAGCTGCCATCAAGCTTGCGGCGGCGACGAATAGGACATGTCCTACACGTCGCCGCCGCGGGAGTTGACAAGATGTATCCAGCATCCTTTACGCTCTCGAACATTCCCGAACATCCTGAAGCAGTCATGTCAGCACTCCGCGCCTTCATCGTCGAAGACAGCCCCGTGATTCTGGAAAACCTCGTGGGTACCCTCGAAGAGATGGCCAATGTCGAGGTGGTGGGAAGCGTGGGCGACGAAGCCGCCGCCATCAACTGGATGACGCAGGATCCGCAGGATGGCGCCGACATCTTCATCGTCGACATCTTTCTGCGCTCGGGCACCGGCCTGGGCGTGCTGCAGGCGGCCCAGCGCCTGGGCGTGGGCGCCCGCTGCGTCGTGCTGACCAACTACGCCACCGAGGACATGCGCCGCCGCTGCGCCAGCCTGGGCGCCGAGCGCGTGTTCGACAAGAGCCGCCAGTTGGACGAGCTGATCAGCTACTGCGCCGATCTGGCCGGCACGCCGAGCCAGCCCATGCCGCTCTCGCCCGCCGAGCGCTGAATCGGTCGGACGCTGCCGGCCGTGTTCGACCTCGATCCGCTGCTCCAACACGCCAGCCGCCGCCGCCTGGCCACGGCCCTGCTGGCCAGCCTGGCGGCCGTGGCCGTGATGGCCATCAGCGAGTCGGCCTACCAGTTTGCCGAACAGGCCGTGGACAGCGTGCGCACCCGCAATGCGGCGCGCTTCGACGCCCTGATGCTGCGCAGCCTCCTGGCCGACGCTGAGACCGGCCAGCGCGGCTTCCTGATCACCGGCCGCGAGGACTATCTCAAGCCCATGCAGGAAGCCGAGGTTCAGATGCCGCTGGTGATGGAGCGGCTGTCGGCGCAGTACAAAGGTTCGGAATGGGCGGACCTGGTGGCCCAGACCCGGCAGCGCGCCGAAGAGAAATTCTCGGAGCTGCGCACCACCGTCGAGCTTTACCGCTCGGGCCAGCATGAGGCCTGGCAGTCGGTGATGGCGATCGATTACGGCCGCGAGAAGATGGATGCGCTGCGCCAGGCCACCGAACGCCTCGAAGCCCACGAACGCGACCGCATCGCCACCGACCGCGGCGCCATCTACCGCGCGCTGATGTTCGGCCGCTTCGGCGTGCACGCGCTGACCTTGCTGAGCCTGCTGTGGCTGCTCTACTTCCTGCGCAAGAACGAGGCCTTGCATGAGGCCAGGCGCGAACACGCCGAGATCCTGCGCGACGAGCGGGACCGCCTGGAGCATGAAGTCAAGCGCCGCACGTCGGAGCTGACCGATCTCACACGCTATCTTCAGACCGTGCGCGAGGACGAGCGCGCCCACCTGGCGCGCGAGCTGCACGATGAGCTGGGCGCCTTGCTGACGGCAGCCAAGCTGGATGTGGCGCGCGTGCGCCGCCTGATCGCCAAGGGCACGCTCACCGACGTTGACGAGCGCCTGAGCCACATGAGCGGCCTCATCGACGAAGGCATCACGCTCAAGCGCCGCATCATCGAGGACCTGCGGCCCTCGGCCCTGTCCAACCTGGGCCTGACGCCGGCGCTGGAGATCCTGGCGCGCGAGTTCGGCGAACGCTCTTCGCTCGCCGTGCACACCTCGCTCGACGAGGTGGACGCGGACGACCACACCAAGCTCGCCATCTACCGGCTCGTGCAGGAAGCGCTGACCAATGTGATGCGCCACGCACGGGCCCAGACCGTCTGGGTGGACCTGACCCGCAGCGGCTCGCAGACCTTGCTGCGCGTGCGCGACGATGGCCGCGGCTTCGACCCCAGCGCCGTGCCCGCCGGCCACCACGGCCTGCTCGGCATGCGCTACCGCATGGAAAACCTCGGCGCCACGCTGCGCCTGGCCTCCGCGCCGGGCCAGGGCACGGAGATCGAGGCCCGGCTGCAAAACACCCCGCAGCCCCAAGCCAGGCCCGACAGCGCGGGCGCCGCAAAGCCGGCGGAAGAAGCCGCGCAGCACGAGGCGCGGTAAGGCCTCACTCCGAGGCGTAACAAGAGGTTCAGTGCCTCTCGTCCTACAGGCCGCGCCCACGCCGACTGACGCGGCGCCCGGGGCCCAAGGGCCAAACTTTCCTCACCGAAACGTTTTTCTTTCTTTCGCTGAGGAGGTTTCATGTCCCCGAACTTCGATTCATCTGATGCATTCGAACGCAACGGCCGCAAGCCCGCACGTCGCACCAGCAAGCAGCAGATCCCTGCACACAAGAACCACCAGGGCCACCCCGGCCATCACGAAACGCAGCGCCGCCGCCACGCCGCCGACTGCGACGAGGCCAGCCTCGAAATCCGCAACGCCCTGCGTTCCTGCTGAACCCAAGCGAAGGAGATCCCCCATGCTCACCACATCCACACTCCACTCCCCCGGCTTCTGGAATCACATGCCGCCCGCGCATGAGCTGCACATCGTCATGAACGACGGGCCGCAGGAAGACCCGCCCGAAGAGCTGACCCTGCCGTCGCGCCGCGTCAGCCGCTCGCATGCCAGCGCCTGGATCCTCGTGGCTGCCGTCGGTGGCACGGGCGCCGCGCTGGCCGTGGTCAATATGCACAACGGCAAGCTGCATGAAGTGGTCGCCGAAGCGAAGAACCTCGGCCATCCTGAGCAGGATGCACCGCCCGATGCTTCGCCCGCTCCCGCCACGACGGCGCAGGCATCGCAGGGCGTCTTGCAGCCTGCTGCGACGGCCGCTGAAGAGAGCACGCAAGTCGCGCAGGCCGATACGGCAGCTACGCCCGCAACCCGACCCGCGACTGCGGTAGCCCAGACGACGCCTCTGCCGCCGATCACGCCGGCGGCTGGCCGCAGCGTCAGCCCGCCGCCGCCCGTCGCTGCGCCCAGGCAGGTCGCCACGCTGTCGACGCCGAGTTCGACGCAGACCTTGCGCGACACGGCCGCGCCGACGGCTCCCCAGCCCGACGTCATGGCGCCAGCGAGCGCGGTGACGCCGATCGCGCCCGTCGCCTCCTTGCCGCCGCTGCCGGCCTCGGCACCGGTCGTCACGCCACTTCCGGCTCAGCCGCCAGCCTCGGCACCCTCGCAGTCTCAGGTGGCCAGCACGGACGCCACGGCGGGCGACACGACGAACCGTTGAGCGGATTTCAAATGAAGGACGGGGCTCGCGAAGCCCCGTTTTTCGTTTTGCTGCTGATCGTGTCCGAGGTCGCCGGGAATATCGGCTGCGGTCCCGATGCATCGCTCGGGATATCTCGAAAGTGGAAGGCGTGGACTGCCGCGTTCAGGCCAATGACGCGGAAGACAGGTTCTGCGCCACCCGCCACAACACGCCGCTGGGATCAAAGAGCGGGAAGTCTCGCATGCCCCAGGGCTGATCGCGCGGCACATCCACCCGCACACCAAAGCGCTCGACAACACCTGAGGCCAGGAACTGCGCACGCCAGTCGTCCATGTTCTCGACCAGCAGGTGCATCTGGAAGTTCTTGACGAACTCGGAATGATCAAAGGCCTGGAGCAGGAAGCTCGTGTCTGCGTGGCGCACATAGGCCAGGCCTTCGCACGACCAGGGGATCTCAAAGCCGAGCGCCAGATAGAGCTGCCTTGCAAGCGTGAAGTCCGCGGCCGGGACAAAGGCCTTGCTTTCGACGGCGACGAGATTAACGAGACGCGCCAGGAGAGTCGGCCTTCCTAGGCTCAGTTCCTCTTGCGACGGGTGGCCCGGCCCACAAGCGCCAGGCCTGCCAGCAGCAAGGCGTAGCTCGCGGGTTCGGGAACGGGCAAAGCGCCTGTCTCCGAAGAGCTCATGATGAGGGTGGTTTGCAGGCTATAGGTGATAGGCGCGTCCGCTTGATTGACGAATGTGAATGCCTGCGGCGCCGTGCCCGATCTCGCTGCAGAACTTTCATTCGACTGAACGCCCGAGGCCGTCTGGTAATTGACCAACTGACTGAAGGAACCATCTGAGGTGAAGCCGTAAAGCTGGACCTGAATCCCACTGGCAGCACTTTGAAGGTAGACCGGTTCGCCTGCGGGCTGCGGCTGCCAGACGAAGCCGTTGACACTCAGCTGACAGTCCGGCTGGACCGTGAGCGTCGCCTCCGTGTGCGGGCTCAGCACGAAGCTGCGGATGCTGCTGGCCGTGCCGAATGCGCTCTGACCGGCATCCACGGTCGTGGCGACGCCAAGCGTCGCCGGCGATGCAAAGCCCGAACCCCATTGGTGGGTAGACGAGATGCTCTAGAGGATGCCCGTGCCTGACTCGACGTGGTCGTCCTTGACATCATTGGGCCCGAGTTGCCAGCTCATCGAGCTCCCAAAGGGAGTCCAACCGATTTGCGTGTTCTCCTGCGCTGTGGTTCCCAGCCAGTCAAAGGGCTGGGTCCAGGCCAGGCTGGGGGAGATGGCGTAGGCAGGCGTCAGATCCGCCAGCTGAACCTGCAGGTTACTCACCAAGGCCTGCCCGCTGGTGGTGGCCAAGGCAGGCCAAGTGGCCGCCGCAAGAAGGCAAAAGCCAGCCAATGATCGAACGCGCGTGAGTCTCCCCTGATGGGCCGTATCCGCAACGAACCTCTTGTTGCTGGAAGATGCTAGAGCCCCGTGAACTCAAGGTCCGTTCTGACAAACCCGCATCGTGCTCGGGCAATCTTCCCCTCGCTCAGCCGCCGACCCGGGCAGTCCGCTCACGGCAGCTTCGCCGGCGACGAGAACGGCTTGTCGGCATCGACGACGAACATGACCAAAGCATGGAGATTTGCAGCGCCGCTGCTTGAAACCTCCATCGCGTTTTCCGCGCCTTGCCCGGCCTCGGTATGCCCTGCCTTCACCCTCATCACGCCGGCTGCGCTGCGAATGCTCTGCTCGCCCGAGAGCACGAAGAAGGCCTCCGACCCCGGATGGCTGTGGACCGGCGTGACGCTGCCGGGTGCACCGCTGGCATCGTTGATGCGCAGCAGATAGCTCTTGGCACTGATGCGCGCAATCGGCCCGACCTGCGCCACGCGCGTGCCGCCTGGCGAGGCAAGGCTGCCGTTGCCGAGCGAGAACAACCAGACCTTGCCCTCGGATTGCACCACCAGGGACCAGGGGCCGGCCGCCGCCTGGGCCGACGCTTCGCTGTCAAAGGTTTCAATCGTCCAGACCAGCTCGCCTTCCGGCAACTCACCGACCCTCTTCTCGGCCAAGGGCTTGATCGACAGGGGCTCGTGGGCGCTGGCATTTGCAGACAGGCCACACGCGGCAATCGCGAGCAGTATCCGTATGAGGAACGGGTGGGAACGCATGGCGCAGTCTCCAGCTGAAGCAAGAGCAAGTGCCGGGCATGCTACGGCTGTTCGTACATCAGAGCGTGCGGTGGCCCCGCGCTGTCCAGGGGCACTGGCGACGGACGTGGTTCATGCGCGCTTCGTGCGCCCCGCGTTGCCATGTGACGAAGACGAAGCCCGGCCCGAGCCCGACTTCTTGCCGCCGCCGCTCTCCTTGTTGACCGTGGCCCAGGCTCTTCGCTCGGCCTCGTCCGCGGGCACGCCGCGCTGCTCGTAGCTGCTTTCGATGTGCTCGGCCTGGCGCTTCTGCTTGTCGGTGTAGGACGACTTGTCACCGCGTGGCATGGCTTTCTCCTGGCGTTACTGACGGCCGCGCCAACGCTGCATCGACAGTGGCCTGCGCCTCCTTCAAGATGCGCTGAAGCTGCTCGGCGCCTTGAAAGCTCTCGGCATAGACCTTGTAGATGTCCTCGGTGCCCGAGGGCCGCGCCGCGTACCAGCCGTTGGCCGAGCTGACCTTGATGCCGCCGATAGCCGCCTCGTTGCCCGGCGCGCGGCTGGTGACGGTCTCGATCTTCTCGCCCGCCAGCTCGTGCGCGCTGATCTGCTCCGGCGAGAGCGCGGCCAGCCGCGCCTTCTGCTCGGCCGTGGCGGGCGCCTCCACGCGATCGGTGGACGGCTTGCCCAGCCGGGCTGCCAGTTCCAGGTAGAGCTGACCCGGGTCGCGGCCGCTGACGGCGGTGATCTCGGCGGCCAGCAGCGCGGCGGTGATGCCGTCCTTGTCGGTGGTCCAGACAGCGCCATCGCGGCGCAGGAAGGAGGCGCCCGCGCTCTCCTCGCTGGCCCAGCCCAGGCTGCCGTCGAGCAGGCCCGCGGCGAACCATTTGAAGCCGACCGGCGTCTCGAAGATGCGCCGGCCCAGCCGCCACGCGACACGGTCGATCAGCTGCGTACCCACCACCGTCTTGCCCACGGCCGCATGCGCGGGCCATTGCCCGCGATGGCGGAACAGGTAGTCGATGGCCACGCATTGGTAATGGTTGGCCGGCAGCAGACCGAAGCCAGGCGTGACGATGCCGTGCCGGTCGTGGTCGGTGTCGCAGGCCATGGCGATGTCGAAGCTGCCGCGCAAGGCGATCAGGCGCTGCATGGCGTATTCCGACGAGGGGTCCATACGGATCCTGCCGTCCCAGTCCAGCGTCATGAAGGCAAAGGTCGGGTCCACGAGATTGCTGATCACCGCCAGATCGAGCCCCCAGCGCGCCGCGATGACGGGCCAGTAGCGCACGCCCGCACCGCCGAGCGGATCGACGCCGATGCGCACGCGAGCCTCGCGGATCGCATCCATGTCGATCACCTGGCCCAGGTCCTCCACGTAGCTGTACAGAAAATCGTGCCGGTGCGTCGTCGGCGCACGCAGGGCCTGCGCGTGTGACATGCGCTTCACGCCGGCCAGCTTTCGCTCAAGATAGGCGTTAGCAGCCCGCTCGATGGCGCCGGTGACGGCCTCGCCGGCAGCGCCGCCATGCGGCGGGTTGTATTTGATGCCGCCATCGCGCGGCGGGTTGTGCGAGGGCGTCACCACAATGCCATCGGCCCGCGCCCCGCCGTGCGCGCGGTTGTGCGCCAGGATCGCGTGCGAGACGACAGGCGTGGGCGTGAACTCGTCGTGCATGGCCAGCATCACGTCCACGCCGTTGGCCGCCAGCACCTCCAGCGCGCTGGCACAGGCCGGGCCGGACAGCGCGTGCGTGTCGATGCCCATGAACAGCGGCCCCGCGATGCCCTGCGCGCGGCGGTAGTCGCAGATCGCCTGCGCGATCGCCAGCACATGCCATTCGTTGAAGGAACGGTCGAAGGCCGAGCCGCGATGGCCGGAGGTACCGAATGCCACGCGCTGCGCCGGCTCGGCCGGGTCCGGCTGCTCGGCGTAATAGGCCGCTTCGAGCTTGCCGACATCAATCAGCATCGAGGTGGGGGCCGGCTTGCCAGCCAGCGGGCTGATCCGATTTTGCTTGTCCGCAACGGACTGTGGATGTTCCATCACCAGTTCTTCTGCAAGTTGAAGCCAAGGCGCCCGCCACGCATCTTGACGGCCACCGAGGTCTGGCCATTGAGCTCCGTGCGCCAGCCCTGGCGCAGGTCGGCGAGCGGCTTCCTGCTGTTGAAAGCCAGGCCCACGCGAACCTGGCGCTGCGCGTCCGTCTGCACCGCCGGGTCATCGGGCATCACGGCGCTGCTGCGCGACGCGTACAGGAGCGGCGTCTGGATCGTCAGCTGCGAGCGCGCGCTGGTGGCCAGCGAGAGGCCCACCAGCATGCCCGCGTTCGCATCCGGCTGATGCAGCTGCGACAAGCCCTGCGCGCTGTAGGGGCCGCTGATCGGCCCGCGCTGCTCGATGCCGAAGCCAACGCCCAACCCCGTGCCGGCATGCTCCTTCCAGAACATGGTCTGGCGGATCTGGTCGCCGCGCAGTGCGTCCTGCGGCGACAGCGCTCCGGCCGTGGCCAGGGGCTCGTCCATGCTCTGCGTCACGCGCAAGCTGCTGCCCGCATTCGTACGCCTGCCGTCGAGCCCGATCCGGTCGGTCAGCGAACTTCCGGGGCCATCGGCCCAGGCATTTGACGAAGCCACGCCGACCAGGGTCGCCAAGGCCCAGGCGCAGGCGCACCAGTCCCCTGAGCCGCCTGCACAGGCTGCCACGGAACTGGGGTACGTATTGAAAGCCATGGTCCGATGGTAGTCAGGGCGGCTTGCCGTGCGTGTCGGAATTCGGCCCGAAGCGGGGTGAGGTCTTCGCCTACACCCCTGTCAGCGGCCGCGCTCAGCGCCTCGTCCTACAGGCCCTGCGCCGCTGCGCTGACTGGGTGTAGGAGAACCCGCTCCCATGATGGGAAACAGCCCCACTTTCTCACCCGCCATGCCCGACTCCATCCCCTTCAGGCCCGACCCGCCGGACGCCTCGACACCGGCCGGCGAGACGCTGGCCGCGCGCGTGCTGCGCCAGCTGCAGCGCAACTCCTTCGACTACTTCATCAGCGAGACCAATCCGGCCAACGGCCTCGTGCGCGACAAGACCGCCGATCCCTGGCCCGCCAGCATCGCGGCCATGGGTATGGCGCTGACGGTGTGGCTGGTGGGCGCGCGGCGCAAGTTCATCACGCGCGCCGAAGCGGCCCTGCGCTGCCTGACGATGCTGCGCTTCCTGGCCGCCAGCGAGCAGAGCGAAAGCAACTCAGCCACCGGCTACAAGGGCTTCTACTACCACTTCCTGGAGATGGAGAGTGGGTGCCGCGCCTGGGATTGCGAGCTCTCCAGCATCGACACCGCGCTGCTGATCGTCGGCGCACTTGCTGCGGCCGAATACTTCGATGGCGACGGTGACGAGGCCGAGATCCGCCGCCTGGCCAAGATGCTCTACGAGCGCGTGGACTGGGCCTGGATGCTCGACGGCGGGCTCACATTGCGCCACGGGTGGAAGCCGCCGAACGAGGAGAACAGCGGCTTCCTTGCCTACCGCTGGGAAGGCTACGACGAGGCGCTGATCCTGTACCTGCTGGCGCTGGGTTCGCCCACGCACCCGATCACGCCGGCCAGCTACGCGGCCTGGTGCAAGAGCTATGAGTGGAAGACGATCTACGGCATCCCGCACCTCTATGCCGGCCCGCTCTTCATCCACCAGATGTCGCACATCTGGTGCGATTTCCGCGGCATCCGCGATGCCTTCATGCGTGCCCACGATTGCGACTATTTCGAGAACAGCCGCCGCGCCACGCAGATCCAGCAGAAATACGCGATCCACAACCCACAGGGCTTCCGCCACATGAATGCGCTGAACTGGGGCGTTACGGCCAGCGACGGGCCCGGCATCATGACCAAGAAGGTCGACGGCATCGAGCGCAATTTCTACGACTACATCGCCCGCGGCGCCCCCTATGGCCCGGATGACGGCACCATCGCGCCCTGGGCCGTGGCGGCCTCCCTGCCCTTCGCACCCGAGATCGTGGGGCCGACGATCGCGCACATGGCTTCGCTGCACGTGGAAGCGCCCAATCCCTACGGCTTCAAGGCCTCGTTCAATCCGGTCTTCCATGAGGATGCCTGTGACGGCATCGGCTGGGTCTCGCCCTACCACTTCGGCATCAACGAGGGCCCGACCGTGCTGATGATCGAGAACCACCGCAGCGCCATGATCTGGGTGCTGATGCAAAGCTGCACGCCGCTGCGCGCGGGCTTGCAGGCGGCGGGCTTTGAGGGCGGCTGGCTGGACCAGGGCGTGATGCTGTATTGATCAACGCTGCGAACGCGGCTAACGCTGTTCCTCGTCTCCGCTGTCCCAGTAGCCGGCCTTGCCGTAGGAGGCATACAGGCGCTGCTCGTAGTCGCGGTCCAGCACCAGGGATTCGTCGAATTCCGGGCTGGCCTTGACGCCTTCGCGTGTCATCTGCACCGAGACGCAGCGGTCGCTCCAGCTGATGCTCTTGATCCATTGCGGCGAGATCAGCACCTTGCGTCCACCGGGCCACCAGTTGCGGGTATCGACGACCAGGTAGCGCAGCGCCCAGGAGGCCTCGTCGAAGATGAAGTCGCTGACATGGCCGATGCTGTCGTCGGTGGCCTGGATGTCGTAACCCTTCACTTCAGCGGAGCTGCGCAGGTGCATGTCCTCGGCAGGTAGATGCAGCCTGAGCCCCGGAGCCGGCACGGGCGGCACGGCCGGGGCCACGGGCATCAGCGGCAGGAAAGGCAGGCCGCCCACGCCCCAGAGGTCGGAGCCCGCCCAGTAGTCGGGATAGGAGTAGTAGCCCAGCACCTCGCGCTCGTGGCGGCGCGAGATCGGCTGGTGGGTGTCGATATCGGGACTGTTCTCCACCTGCTTGCGGTTCAGCGCGAGCCGGATCGGACCGTCCGAATTCACCGGGTGCAGGACCGAGTAGGGCGAGATCAGCACCTTGCGCTCGGCCAGCCAGCTGCCGGTGTCCACGACCAGATAGCGGATCACCCATCTCTCGTCATCGAAATAGACCTCGGTGACTTTTCCGATGTCGCCGTCGCTGGCCTGGATGGTGGCGCCGTTGAGGTGGCTGACGCTTTTCATCATGATGGGTCTCCTGCAGGGTTGCAATTGAGCCAGTGTGGTCCGCTGCCCCCTGGGCCCTTGTAGGACAGAGCCGCGCACTCGGCGCCGGTAGGACAGCACCGACGCCCGGCCCCGCCCCTCTCCGGCAAGGCCGGCAGGAGGCCAACCCTAAGCTGGCTCCAGGCCTTGCACCGCCCCTGAAAGGAGCACCTCATGAGCACCCTCCAGATCGCCGTCCTCGTCGGCAGCCTGCGCAAAGATTCACACAACAAGCGGCTCGCCAACGCGCTGGAAATGCTGGCGCCCGGCGATGTGGTCTTCAAGCACATCGACATCGGCGCGCTGCCGCTCTACTCACAGGACGACGATGAGCACCCGGTGGCTGCAGTGCGGCAGATGAAGGCCGATATCGCGGCCTCCCAGGGCGTTCTCTTCGTGACGGCCGAATACAACCGCTCGATCCCCGGCGTGCTCAAGAACGCGCTCGACCAGGGCTCGCGGCCCTATGGCCAGAGCGCCTGGGCCGGCAAGCCGGCCGGCGTACTCGGCATCTCCATCGGCAGCATCGGTACCGCATTGGCGCAGGCGCACTTGCGCCAGGTGCTGGCCTACCTCGACATGCCCACGCTGGGCCAGCCCGAGGTCTTTCTGCAGATGAAGGACGGGCTGTTCGACAGCGAGGGCCGCGTCGGGCTGGAGAGCCAGAAATTCCTGCAAGGCTGGATGGACAAGTTTCTGGCCTGGGTCCGCGCACACAGCGAGCCCGAGCACGATCTTTCGGTGGCCGGCGAAGAAGACCCGGGCAGTGCAGGTGACGAGCCGCAAGCCCGCGCGGCACGCCGCGGCAAGAAGTAGCCGCCCCGGGACCGCGGACGCAGGGTGATCGAAACCTCGGCCCTCACCGCCAGCCTGCTGCTGGTCGGTGGCTTGCTCGTGGCCATGGCGCTGGCCGAGCCGCTCATCAAGCGCCTGCCGCTCTCGCCGGCCCTGGTCTACCTGCTGTGCGGCTGGCTGGCCGGCATGTTCGCCACGCCACCGTTGCCCGATCTGGCCCTGCCCGGCCAGGCCTCGGTCCTGCGCCTGCTCAGCGAGATCGCGGTGCTGCTCTCGCTCTTCGCCATCGGGCTGAAGATCCGCGTGAGCACGGGCTGGGCCGGTTGGCGCGCACCCGTGCTGCTGGCCACGCTGGGCATGCTGTGGGCCGTGGCACTGGGCACGGGCCTGGCCTGGCTGGTGCTGCCGCTCACGCTGCCACAGGCCTTTCTGCTGGGCGCCATGCTGGCCCCGACCGACCCCGTGCTGGCCTCCGATCTGCAGGTGCATGGCGAGCATGACCGCGACGCGCTGCGCGTGGCCCTGAGCGCCGAAGGCGCGCTCAACGACGCCACTGTCTACCCCATCGTCATGCTCGCGCTGGGCCTGCTCGGCCTGCATGAGATCGGTGCCACGGAAGGCGTGCCGGGCCTGCGCTGGGCGCTGGTGGACCTGCTGTGGTCGGTCAGTGCAGGCGCTGCGTTAGGCATCGCTTGCGGGCGCGGCATCGGCCACATCATGCAGCGCAAGCTGCGCGCCGGCACGGCCACCGAATGGGACGAGCTGCTCTACATCGGCGCCATCGCCCTCGTCAACGGCCTGGCCGTGCTGCTGCATGCCTCGCCCTTCCTGGCCGTGTTCGCCGCCGGCGCCACGCTGCTGCGGGCGCATCCGGCACACAAGGCCGAGGGCGAGGTGCAGGACTACGGCCAGCAGTTGCAGGCCTTCGGCGCGCGCTGCGAGCGCCTGGTGGAGATGCTGATGGTGCTGCTGATCGGCGCCTGCCTGTCCCATGTGCGCTGGAGCGTGCTGGTGCTGCTGTTCGCCGTGCTGATGGTGCTGCTGGTGCGGCCGCTGAGCGTGCTCTTGAGCCTGCCGCGGCGCTGGATGTCCGGCCCGCAGCATGGCCTTGTCGCCTGGCTGGGCATCCGCGGCGTCGGCACCGTGTTCTACCTGATGCTGGCGTTTGAACAGGGCGTGAGCGGTGCGGTCGCCCAGCTGCTTCTTTCCGCCGCGCTCGCTGCCATCGCGCTATCCATCACCCTGCATGGCGTCTCCGCCACGCCGCTGATGAACGCCTACCAGCGGCACCGCGCGCAGCGGCAAGCGCGGCCCGTCAGCGAAGAGCGCAAGGCCCCGTAGGCACTTGCTGTCGGACGCCTGAGCGGCATCGCGTTGCTGCCGCTGACATGCGCACTCGCCGCGCGCCGACTCGTGCACAGGCCCGTATCGACGAAGCTATAGACAAGGGCCATCGAAGCCGAAGCCTGCGCTTCGACGGCCCCGGTGATCCACAACAAGAAAGAGTGAAGGAGCCGATCATGAGTACAGCCTGCGTTCAACGCATTCAGCAGTTCGAGATCCGTTTCGAGTCCCTCTTCAAGCCCGGCCGGGCGCTGGCCTTCCCCTGCGATGACCGCGGCCAGGTCAATCTGGACACCCTGCCCGCCACGGCGCTGCAGAACTACTACTTCGCCCGCGCGATGGTAGGCAAGGATTACCTGCCGCCCGCGGTGTGCTGCAACGGGTGAGTGAGGTGCCCGTCGGGCTGCGCTCAAGCGCAGACAACGGAGCCTGGCAGCCTGGGGTGAACGCAGGAATCTCCAGGCTACAACATGAAACCAGCGCCAGTGCTCAGCGCGAAACCGCCGACGCTGCCCCTGCCGCCGGCGCAATCTGGGTCGTCCCGATCTCGCGGACCACGGCGCCTTGCGCCACGCTGCCCTCCTGCCGGCCCTCGCCGCGCACCATGCGCTCGCAGGCGTCGCGGTCGGCAATCGGCTGGGCCTGGCAACGCAGCAGGGCGTTCTGCACCAACTGCCTGGGCGTGGGCGTGGTGAGTCCGCCGCGGCTGGCTTCGAAGCGCGCAGCTGCGGCTTCTTTCAGGCAGGTCTGCTGGTCCTCGTTCGATTGGCCGCTCATGCAGGCGGCGCGCTCCCGGCGGTAGTTGGCCTCGATGGTGCCGCTGCTGGTGGCGGCATGGGCCGTGGTGGCCAGCGTGAAGAGGCCAGCCAGGCCGGCCAGCGTGGCGGCCTGCAGACGGGTGTGGGTCTTGTTCATGGTTTGGCTCCTGAGGAAAGGTGTTCCCTGCCTTGATGCTAGGCCGGGGCCTTCTCGGCGGCTGTCAGGGCAGGCTGTGCAGCGCTGTAGGAAGGCAAGCCGCGGCGCCCATTCCTACAGCGTGACGCCGCCCGCGCTGATTCCTCGCGGGCGAGGGGCTTCCTAAAGTTGGGCATCGCTCCTGGCTGGGAGCACATCCGCCGAAAGGAACCATCATGCTGAAGTGGGCCCTCATCTTTGCCGTCGTCTCGCTGCTGGCCGGCGTGCTCGGCTTCACCGGCCTGGCCGCCGGCGCCGCCTCCATCGCCAAGCTGCTGTTCTTCGTCTTCCTGCTGGTCTTCGTCGTGCTGCTGATCCTGGGGCTGGCAGGTGCCAACGCCTTGCGCAAGTAGACATTTCATAGAAGCAAACAAACAAAGGATTCGCCATGTCACACAAGACCCCTCTGCGCGTCGCGGCCAAGTCCGAGCCCTTGGCTCCGGGCTCGCCGCTGGTACTCGACCAGGCCGCGCTGGATCGCGCCAAGACGCATCTCGACGATGGCGCAGTGACGCCGAGCTATGGTCCCTGGCGCGACGCTATCGTCAAGCTGCTCAATGACTCGCTGGCCACCGAGCTGGTCTGCGTGCTGCGCTACAAGCGCCACTACTTCACAGCGCACGGCCTGGCTTCGCCCCGCATCGCGGAAGAATTCCTGGAGCATGCGAACGAGGAATCCGCGCACGCCGACAGCCTGGCCGAGCGCATCGTGCAGCTGGGCGGCATGCCCGATTTCACGCCCGACTCGCTGCAAAAGCGCAGCCATGCGGACTACGACGACAGCACCGACCTGAAGGCCATGCTGCGCGCCAACCTGACCGCCGAGCGCGTGGCCGTGGAGGCCTACCGCCAGATGGTCACGCTGATCGGCGACAAGGACCCGAGCACGCGCCGCCTGATCGAGCAGATCCTGGAGCAGGAGGAAGAACATGCCGAGGAGCTGGCGGACTTGCTGAAGGAGTGATGCGGCCGCACTTCACGCCCTGGCGCCTTGTCCGACAAGCCGACGGCACCTTGGCTGACAAACCGGCGCCGGCCGTTTCCCTACCCTGCGGCGATTGATCTTCCCCCGCCTCACCACCGCAGGAGCCTCCGATGATGAACACGCCCGTCGCTGCCAAGGCACTTGCACGCACTGCTCGCTTCCTCGAATGGAGCGGCCGCCTGGCCGCCGTCGGCATTCTGGAGTGGGCGCCCGACAGCGGGCAGGTGATCGTGAGCGACAGCGTCTGTGCTCTGCTGGGCGTGCCGGCCGAGCGCGATCCGACGCTGGATTCGCTGATGGAACCCTTCGACGTCGACGGCCGCGCAATGCTCGGCGCGGCGCTGCACCGGGCGGCCGAGGCCCGCCAGGGCTGGGACGCCGAGCTGATGCTGGGCGACGGCCGCACCCTGCGCGTGATGGGCGGCTGCGAAGGCGAGCCGCCGGCCCTGCGCGTGATGGTGGCGCTGCAGGACATCAGCGAGCGCGTGGCCGCCCGCGCCGATCTTGAAGACGCGCTGGCCCGCCTGGAGCTGGCCACGCGCAGCGGACGCATCGGCGTCTGGCAGCTCGACCTGCAGACCGACACCCTGCTCTGGGATGCCACCATGTGGCGGCTCTATGGCGAGGAACCCGGCACCGGCCCGGTCCCACGCGCCTTCTGGCAGGAATGCGTGCACCCCGATGATCTGGACGCCGCCAACGCGGACCTGCAGGCAGCCATCGAGGGCCTGCGCCCGCTGGACATCGCCTACCGCATCCGCACCCGCGCCGGCGATCTGCGCCACCTGCGCAGCGCCGCGCGCGTGATGCGCGATGCACGCGGCGTTGCGCGGCGCCTCAGTGGCGTCAACTGGGACGAGACCCCGCTGCGCCGCGAAGCCGACGAGCTGCACTACCGCGCCACGCACGATCCGCTGACCGGCCTGGTCAACCGCAGCGAGTTCTCGCTGCGCCTGCAGCACGCGCTGCAACGCTCGGGTGACCACGCGCTGCTGGCGCTGGATCTTGACCACTTCAAGGCCGTCAACGACCGCCACGGCCACGCCGCCGGCGACGCCGTGCTGCGCCAAATCGCCCACCTGATCCGACACACGGTCCGCGCGCGCGACACGGTGGCGCGCCTGGGCGGCGACGAGTTTGCGGTGCTGCTGGAGAACTGTTCGCTTAAGGAGGCCAAACGGGTGGCCGACAAGCTCTGCACCGCGATGTGGCGAGAGCGCTTCTGCCACGGCGGCGAGGACTTGCATGTGGGCGTCAGCGTCGGCCTGGCCGCCGCGCGGCCCGGGACAGCAGAAGCGGCCTTGATGGCCGCTGCGGATGCGGCCTGCCTGACCGCGAAGGCGGCCGGCCGCAATCAGGTGCGGACCGGCGCGCTTTGATGAACTCAGCTCAATGGCTGTCGATGATGGCCGAGGCGATCAGGCCGGTTGCCACGGCCACCAACAGGTAGTCTGTGCCCGACTGCACCCAGTGATAGCCACGCGGGGGCTGGCGCAGGTGATGGCCGCGCCAGTCATCCACCACGTAGCTGCGCTGATGGTATTGGGCCGGCAGGCGCTGGCCAATGCGGAAGTTGTGGTCCGGGCCGTAGCCGCGGTGCGTATCGACCTGGTTGCCCCAGCGGTCATGGTCGTTGTCGTCATGACGCTGGTCGTGCTTGTCGGCGGCGAAGGCCGCTCCGGCCATGCCCAGTGCGAAGGTGGCCACCAGTGCGGTGATGGCGCTGCGCTTGAATATTTGCTTGGACATATCAGCTCCTTGTGACTGCGGGAACGTTGAACACTCGATCAGGACTTGCCGAATTCGGCCTTGGCCGCGGCGACGCAGTTGTCCTTGGGCGCGCCGGCCAGTGCATCACATTTTTGTAAAGCGACTTTGTAGCCGGCATCGCGCTTGTCATCGGCCGCATCCACGCGGGCTTCATGGATCTTCTTGATCGTCTTGGCATCAGCCAGCGCCGTGACGTGGGTTGCCTTGGCTTCCTTCACACAGACCGCCTTGTCATTGCCGGACTTGTCATCGCACTGCTCCTTGGCCACGGCGTAGTTGGCATCGGCCTTCGCCTTCAACACCGCGATCCGATCCGATTCCTTGCCCGAGTAGTTGTGCTCCAGTTCGGCCTTGGCGACGCTCTCCTTGCCCTTGGCCTGCTCCACGCAGACGTCCTTGGCGTTGTCCTTGAGCGCGTCGCAGGCGGCGCGGTCAGCCTTGTAGTCGGCGCTAATGCGCGACTTGCCGGCCTCGTACTCGTTATGGTCCATGGCGCAGGCCATGCTGGCGGGCAGCAGCACCAGGGCTGCGGTGGCAAGGGTCGATTTGAGGGTGAATGTCTTCTGGTTCATGAGGTTCTCCTGAGGTTGAAAGGGTGTGCTGGTAATGGGTGGCTTCAACTGTTCTCGCGCGGCTCGCCATCGCCATTGACGGTGACGGTCGGGCCCGGGGGCGAGGTCAGTTGCACGTGGTGGTCGATGCCACGGAAGTTGTAGGTCACGTCCCAGTAGTCAGGCCGAGCCTGGCTGGGCACGCTGCGGCAGCGTTGCACGTCTTGGCTGACCGTGCGGTCACCCTGCGCGCCGGCCACGTTGGAGCCGACCGCCGCGCCGGCAACAGCGCCGCCGACGGTGGCCAGGTCACGGCCGCTGCCGCCACCGATCTGATGGCCGAGGATGCCGCCGATCAGCGCGCCGGCGATGGCGCCGCCGGTGCGGTTGCCGCCTTCCTGCACGACGCTCTCGCGTTCGACCCAGCAGCGCTGTTCGGGCGGGCCGACCACGGCGTGCACAGACAGCACATTGGCTTCATAGAGGCGTTCGCCATGGCGCGGGCGGCCGTCGTAATAGGCCACGCCATGCGGTTGAGGTGCGACCATGCGCACCGACGAGATGCGATCGTTCAGTCCCATCTCGCGCAGCGAGGGGTAGTTACCCGGGCGCAGGACAGCGCAATGGCCGCCGAAGTTGGCGTCCTCGCAGACCTCCCAGCGACCCGAGTTGACCGTCACCGAGGAGGCGCGGTCATTGAAGCCGAAGCGCTGGAAGTTGCCCACGTCGCGGTCGGCCACGAAAGAGCGGCCGGAGAAGTTGTTGTTCTCGAAGAAGGTGATGTCTGCCATCGCCTGCGAGGCCATCAGCAGGCCCGCCGCGCAGAGCGCCCATTTCAATGAAGTCTTCTTGCTCATCGATCTCTCCTCAAAAGGTTCGGCGGAATCGAAAGCGACCTACCGATGACTTCAGTCTGGCCGAGAGACCGCGGCGCAAGCAGCGGACCAAGCCGCGCGACGTTGTAGTAGCAGTCCTACAGGCGAGGCCCTTGTCAGCCGCATCCCACAGCCCGACAGGCCCGCTGCCGATACGCCGGCCGCGCCGACGTTCCTAAGCTGGCAGCATGACCTGAGGAGGATCGATGAGTTTGTCGCTGGCCGCTTCGCATGACCCGAACAACAAGAAGCGTCGCCAGCGCCCTCGTTGGCTGGCCACCGTCGGCCTGGGCCTCACGCGCTGGTGGGCCGATGCGCTCCTCAGCTTCGATTTCATCGGGCAACTGCTGATCACCGTGCCGCGCCTCGTGCGCGGCAAGACCACCTTGAGAAGGGTGGACCTGCTCTGGCATCTGGACCAGTGCGGCCCGCGCAGTGTGGCCATCGTATGCCTGGTCAGCGGTCTGGTCGGCGTGATCTTCGCGTACATGGGTGCGGTGCAGCTGCAGCGCTTCGGCGCGCAGACCTATATCGCGGACCTCGTCACCGTGGGCGCCGTGCGCGAGGTGGCGGCGCTGATGACCGGCGTGATCCTGGCAGGCCGCATCGGCGCGGCCTACGCGGCACAGCTCGGCAGCATGCAGGCCAACGAGGAGATCGATGCACTGCGCGCGCTGGGCATCGACCCCATGGAGAACCTGGTACTGCCGCGCGTGCTGGCCATGCTGATCGCCGCGCCCTTCCTGACCGCCTTCGCCGCCGTCGTCTCCATCGCCATGGGCTGGCTGATCGCCGTCGCCATCTTCGGCGTGGCGCCGCTCGAATATGCGTACAAGAGCCTGCACGCGCTGACCCTGCCGCATGTGCTGATCGGCCTGGGCAAGGGCACCTTCTATGGCCTGCTGGTGGCGCTGGCGGGTTGCCGGCAGGGCCTCAATTCCGGCCGAAGCGCCCAGGCCGTCGGCGATGCCGTGACGGCCAGCGTGGTGCAGGCCATCGTCTGGATCGTCGTCGCCGCCTCGGCCTCGACGGTTGCTTTGCAAAGATTGGATTGGTGATGGTGGCCCTGGCCCTTGAACACGCCGAAGACCAGGCCCTGGTCCATGTGCAGGGCCTGAAGATGGCCTATGGCAGCACCGTGGTGCAGCACGACCTCAACTTCGACATCCGCGCCGGCGAAGTGCTGGCCATCATCGGCGCCAGCGGCTGCGGCAAGAGCACGCTGCTGCGCCACCTGATTGGCCTGCAGGTGCCCAGCGCCGGCCGCATCTTCTACGGCCAGGAAGACCTCAACGTCGCGCAAAGCGATGCGCTGGCCAGGCTGCGTCGCTGCTTCGGCGTGAGCTTCCAGGCCGGCGCGCTGTGGAGTTCGATGAGTGTGGGCGAGAACGTGATGCTGCCGCTCGAAATATTCGGCCACCAGGACGCCGCTGAACGTGAGCATCAGGCGCGCGAGAAGCTGACCCTGGTCGGGCTGGCCGACCAGTTCGACGCCGAGCCTTCCTCCTTGAGCGGCGGCATGAAGAAGCGCGCAGCCATCGCCCGCGCGCTGGCGCTGGATCCGCCCCTGCTCTACCTGGACGAACCCTCGGCCGGGCTGGACCCGCTCACCGCCGCGCAGCTGGACCACCTGATCCAGCATCTGCACGACGAGGGCCACACCATCGTGATGGTCACGCACGAGCTGCCCAGCATCTTCGCGGTGGCTGATCGCGCGTTGTTCCTGGATGCCGACGAGCACACCATGACCGCACTCGACGAGCCCGCCCAGCTGCGCGACCACGGCCCGGCCAAGGTGCAGAACTTCCTGCGCCGAGGGCTGCCCGCATGAGCGAGACCATGAAGAGCCGCAAGCCCAACGCCACCCTGATCGGCGCTTTCGCCGTGCTCGGCCTGGCGCTGGTGATCGCCGCCGCCATCGCGGCCGGCGGCGGCAAGCTGTTCGCGCGCAAGGAGCACGTGGTCATGTACTTCAGCGGCTCGATCTATGGCCTGGCCGTCGGCGCGCCGGTTAATTTCCGTGGCGTGCGCCTCGGGCAGGTCAGCTCCATCGGCCTGGTCTACGACCGTGCCAAGGACGACTTCATCATCCCCGTGGTGGCCGACCTGGAACCCGACGCCGTGCGTGGCATGGCCGCATCGCAGGACGCCACCGCGAACCGCTCCGTGCTCACGCAGATGGTGGCGCGCGGCCTCAAGGCCCAGCTCTCCATGCAGAGCCTGCTGACCGGCCTGCTCTATATCGATCTCGACCTGCGACCCAACAAACCCTCGGTGCTGCGCGGCACGGACCCGCGCCATCTTGAAATCCCGACCACCACCACCTCGATCCAGCAGCTCAAGAACCAGCTCGACGGGCTCGACTTCCGCCGCCTGATCGACGACGTCTCGGCCATCGCCGAATCGGCCCGCGCCGTGATAGCCGGCCCGCAGATCAAGCAGGTGATGGACAACCTGAGCGCCATCAGCGCCAATGCGCGCAGCATCAGCGCCAAGCTCGATGCCAAGGTCGGGCCGCTGGCCACCTCCACCGAGCACGCGGCCGACAAGGTCGGCAGCGCGGCCGACAAGGTGGGCGACAGCGCCAAGCGCTTGGGGCAAGCGGCTGATCGCTACAAGGAACTCGTCGCCCCCGGCTCGCCGCTCTTGAACAGCCTGCAGCAGACCGCCGACGAACTGGCCAAGACCGCCGCCGCGCTGCGCGAAGACATGGGCGAGGACGGCCCGCTGATCAACAACGCCGACCGCGCGCTGCAGGACGTCTCGCGCGCCGCCCGCTCGGTGCGCGAACTGGCCGATCTGCTCAACCAGCACCCCGACGCCCTGCTGCGCGGCCACCCGGCCGACCCGGTGGCGCCGGGCAAGACGCTCAAGCCAAGGTCGCCCCCATGAAACATGCGCTGAAGATGGCCGCTATCGCTCTTGCACTTGCCGCCTGTTCCAGCCCGCAAGCCCCGCCGCCGCAGTACTACGAGCTGCGGCTGGACCTTCCCGAAGCGGCCGCCGCCGCTACCACCAGCAAGCCGGCCGACGACGGCCAGGTCTGGCAGCTGATGGCCCCCGTCAAGCTGCCCGAGCATCTGGAGCGCGACGTGCTCTGGCTGCCGGTCGGCGAATCCGGCCTGCAGCCCCTGCCCGGTCATCGCTGGGCCGAGCCGCTGGACGCGGCCGTGCCGCGCATCCTGCTGCACGATCTGGCCGCCTTGCGCGGGACAGACCGGGTCTGGAGCGGCACGCTGCCGTCGAACCTGGCCGTCAGCAAGCAATTGCGCGTGCAGATCCTGGAGCTGGCTGTGGCGCGCGATGGCAGCTCGGTCCGGTTGAGCGCGCGCTGTTCGTTGACCAGCGCCGGCGTGGGCACGCCCCGCCCGCCGCGTATCTTCGACGTTCGCCTCAGCGCGCCCAGCCAGGGCCGCGAACCCGACGCCCTGGTCGCCGCGCACCGCCTGGCGATCTGGCGCCTGGCGCAGGAGATCGTGCGCCGCGCCTACGAGCTGTAGGACACGGCCCACAGGCCCTCGCGCAGGCGTCCGAGCCTGGAGCCAAGAGGGCGTCTATAGAGTGGACTCATCCCCCCAGATCTGGCCGTCAGGCCGAGGAAGGAGCCCTTGATGAAACGCAAGCACCCCACCCTGACCTACCTGCTGGTCGCCATCGCGTCGCTGATCTTCTCGGCTGCCCAGCCGCCGCATGACCTGGCGCCCGAGAGCGACGCTGTGGCCCTGGTGGCCGGGGTCGCCCCGCTGATCCCATAACTTGCAAATTCATCTGACTGGACCCGACATGAGCAGCACCATTGCCACCAGCACGACCCCAAGACCCATCCCCGACACGGCGCTGAGCCGACATCTGCAGCAGTGCCAGCTGGCGCGCAGCCGCTGGTTCGGCGCGGCGATGCTGGCCGAGGAGCTCGACAAGCTGGTGGCTCCGCGTTTCGCCACCACGGTCGTGTTGGTCGCCGCCGTCATGGCCGTCTCCTGCACCTGGCTGTGAGGCGGCTGTTCAACTCTCTTTTGCGCCGGTCCGATGCAGCTGCGCTGCTGGACGGCCGTGCCGGCCCGCTGGAGCCACCGATACGTGCGGTGCTGTTCGGGCCTGCACGCTTCGAGCAGCACGGCCACAGCCTTGCGCGCACGCACGAGGTCGTCGGCGGCACGCGCTCGGGCTCGCGGTTCTTTCCACGTCTGCAGAGCAATATCGAGATGCTGCAGCGCTCGCGCGCGCAGCTGGAGCAGCGCGTCGCCGAAGGCCGCCATCTGGGCCCGGCCGCGCACTGGCTGCTGGACAACGCCACCCTGATCGACGAGCAGCTGCACGCCATCCGGCGCGGCCTGCCTCGCAGCTTCTTCCGCCTGCTGCCGCGCCTGCGCGACGAGCCGCTGGCCGGCCTGCCGCGCATCTACGGCGTGGCCTGGGCCTGGGTGGCGCATACCGACAGCGGCTTCGATGCCGCCCTGCTGCACAGTTACCTGAGCGCATACCAGTCCGAGCGCGCACTCTCGCTGGCCGAGCTGTGGGCGCTGCCGACGACGCTGCGCGTGGTGCTGATCGAGAACCTGCGCCGCCTGGCCGAGCGCTCCGCCACACAGCAGGCCGCGCGCGACGCCGTCCATCACTGGTTCGACCAGAGCCCCGAGCACCCGGCCATGCTGGCCGCGCTCGACGCACTGGAGCCCGGTATCCGCGCGCGCGGCGTCGAGCAGGCCTTCTACCTGCAGCTGGAACACCGCCAGGACGAACTGCGGCCGGAGATGGCGGCGGCGCTCGACGCCTGGCTGAGCCCGCGCCTGCGCGACCCGGCGGTCGCCCTGGCGCACCAGCAGACCGAATCGACCGAGGACCAGCAGAGCGTGCGCAACGCCATCGTCACGCTGCGCCAGCTCGACCGGGTCGACTGGCGCGAGCTGATCGGCGCCAGCTGCGCGGTCATGCGCGTCCTGCAGGCGGCACCGGTCTACGCCGCCGAAGCCAAGCAAACCCAGGACGAGACGCTGCATGCCGTTGAACGCCTGGCGCGCCGCTCGGGCCACGCCGAGGCCACGGTGGCCGAACTGATGGTGGAGCTGACGCGCACCGGAAGCATGGCCGATGCGGACCACGCCAGCGCGCCGGCCTACTGGTGGCGCGGGCCGGGCAAGGCTCGCCTGCATGAGCAGCTGGACCTGCCGGCGCCGCGCCTGCCCGCCGAGGACTCGCCGGCACGCCGGCTGGCCTTGACGCTGGGCTATCTCGGCGGCCTGGCCGCGTTCACGTTCGGCGGCGTGGCCTGGCTGCTGGCGCGCGAGGCGCGACCCTTCGCGCCGGACTGGCTGCTGCTCTTCACGGCGCTGCTGCTGCTCGGCCCTGCCAGCGAAGCGGTGGTGGCCCTGATCAACCGGCTGATCAGCGAGTCGGTACGCCCGCGGCGCCTGCCAAGCCTGGCGCTCGCGCAGGGCCTCGGGCCCGAGCAGCGCACACTGGTCGTGATGCCCGTGATGCTGGGCAGCGAAGCCGAGATCGCCGCGCTGCTTCGCCAGCTCGAACAGCACCACCTGGCCAACCCCGAGCCGCATTGCCAGTTCGCGCTGTTGAGCGACTGGCTCGACGCCGATGCGCAGCGCCTCGACGGCGACAACGCGCTGCTGGACGCGGCCGAGTCCGCGCTGGCGCTGCTGAACCTGCGCTATCCGCAACCGGCGGACCAGGGCCTGCGCTTCCTTCTGCTGCACCGCGAGCGCCAGTGGAGCGAGTCCGAACAGCGCTGGATCGGCTGGGAGCGCAAGCGCGGCAAGCTCGAACAGCTGATCGCGCTGCTGGCCGATCCGGGCGCCCAGGCGAACCCCTTCGTCCAGCTCGGCGCGCTTTCAAAGCCCGCCGAACTCACGCGTTATGTCCTCACCCTCGATGCCGACACCGACATGCCGCCCGGCCGCCTGCGCGCGCTGGTCGGCATCGCAGCGCACCCGCTGAACCAGCCCCGCATCGACGTCGCCCATCGGCGCGTGCTCGGCGGCTACGCCATCCTGCAGCCGCGCGTCACCGCGCCCCTGCCCGATCCGCAGAGCACCACGCCCTTTCATCGCCTGTTCAGCGGCCAGGGCGGCATCGACCCCTACAGCGCCGCCAGTTCCGAGATCTACCAAGACCTGTTCGGCGAGGGCACTTTCACCGGCAAGGGCCTGCTGAACGTGCAGGCCCTGCATGCGGTGCTGAACGGCCGGTTGCCCGAGGCCCAGGTGCTGAGCCATGACCTGCTGGAAGGCTCGGTCGCCCGCTGCGCCAGCGTCAGCGAGATCACGCTGATGGAGGACTCCCCTACGCACCCGGACGTGGCCGCTGCGCGCCTGCACCGCTGGACGCGCGGCGACTGGCAACTGCTGCCCTTGCTCGCGCAGTCCGGCCACCTGGGCATCGCGCCGATCAACCGCTGGAAGATGCTGGACAACCTGCGCCGTTCGCTGGTGGCGCCGGCCTCGCTGCTGCTGTTGCTGCTGGTGCTGGCCACGGGCGTGCTGCCGGCAGCCTGGGCGCTGCTGGTGGTGGCCGCGGCCTTCAGCGCCGGGCCGCTGCTTGGCGCGGTGGCGGGCCTGGCGCCCAACCGCGACGACATCGCGCTGCGGCTCTTCTACCGCCACGCCGGCGCGGACGTGCTGCGTGCGCTGATGCTGGCGCTGTGGCATGTGGCCCAGCTGCTGCAGCTGAGCCTGATGTATGTGGATGCCATCGGCCGCGCGCTCTACCGCAGCGGCATCTCGCACCGGCATCTGCTGGAATGGACCACGGCGGCGCAAGCCCAGTCGGCGGCGCAGACCCAGCTGCAGGCGCTGATCCGGCAGCACCGCCATGTGCCGATCACGGCCGCGGCGATCGCGCTCGCGCTGGCCGCGGCCGACGGCCTGCTGGGCGCGCCGGTCCAATGGGCCGCCGCGTTGCCGCTGCTGCTGCTCTGGGCTGCCTCACCGCTGTGGACCTGGTTCGCCAGTCGGCCCCGCCACGGCCCGCCGCAGGACCAGCTCGACGAGGAATCGCGCCTGTACCTGCAAGGCCTGGCGCGCGACACTTGGCGCTTCTACGAGAACCACATCGGCGCGGAGGACAACCACCTGCCGCCGGACAACGTGCAGCTCTCGCCCGAGCAGATGGTGGCGCACCGCACCTCGCCAACCAACATCGGCCTGTACCTGCTGGCCGTGGCCTGCGCGCGCGAGCTGGGCTTCATCGGCCTGGCCTCTATGGCCGACCGGCTGCAGGCCACGCTCGACACGCTGGACCGCCTGCCGCGCTGGCGCGGGCATTTCTACAACTGGGTGGACACGCGCACGCTGGCGGTGCTGCAGCCGGCCTATGTGTCCTCGGTAGACAGCGGCAATTGCTCGACGCACCTGCTGGCCGTGGCGCGTGCCTGCGAGCTGGCGGCCGAGGCGAACACCATCGAAGAACACCGCACGAAATCGGCCTTAGGCCAAACGCTGCGGCGATTGCGCGCGCTTCAGCCGGTGCTGGCCGGCTCGCCGGCCCTGCGCGCGCTCTGGCAGCTGGCCGATGCGCAATGGAACTGGCCGACCACGCCGGACGAGGCGCGTGCGGTACTCAACCAGGTCCGCCAGGCGCGCGGCGAACTCGACGCGCTGCACCTGCGGCTGTCCGGCGCCGGCGTCGACCGCGGCGCGATGTGGCTGCTGCATGACATGGTCGGCAGCATCGAGTCCGCACTGCGCGATCACCTCGAAGACCTCGACGCATTGCGCCAGCGCATGCTCATGCTGGCCCAACGCGCGCGGACGCTGGCGCTGGAGCCCGACTTCACGCCGCTCTACGACCGCGAGCGCCGCCTGCTGCATATCGGCTACACCTTCGACATGCAGATGCAGCCGGCGCAAGTGGACGAGAACCACTACGACCTGCTGGCCAGCGAGTCGCGCCTGACCAGCCTCATCGCTATCGCCAAGGGCGACGCGCCGGTCGAGCATTGGGCGGCGCTGGGCCGGCCCTTCTTTGCCGAAGGCACGGAGGTGGGGCTTAAGTCCTGGTCGGGTTCGATGTTCGAGTACCTGATGCCTTCGTTGGTGCTGGACGAGCCCTTCGCCTCGGCCCTGGGCCAGGCCTGCCGCAGCGCCGTGGCCGAGCAGCGCCGCGAGGGCGAGGAGCACCTCATGCCCTGGGGCATCAGCGAGTCGGCCATCGCCGGCCGGGATCACACGCTGGCCTACCAGTACGGCCCGCAGGGCGCAGCGCGCCTGGCCCTGCGCCGCATCCCGGCCGACGAGCGCGTGCTCGCGCCCTACGCAACGGTGCTGGCCGCGCTGGTCAATCCTTGCGCGGCCGTGGCCAATCTGCGCGCGCTGCAAGCCCTGGGCGCGCGCCAGACCCTGGGCTTCATCGAGGCGCTGGACTACACGCCGCAGCGCCAAGCCGCCGGCCACAGCTTCACGCTGGTGGACACCTTCATGACCCACCACCAGTCCATGGGCCTGGTGGCCCTCACCAACCTGCTGGCCGACAACGCACCGCGCCGCTGGGCCATGAGCGATGCGCACATCCGCGCCGTGACGAGCCTGCTGCACGAGTGTGCGCCGCGCGAGGTGGCGCGCCTGGCCACCGCCGCGCCGCTGCCGCAGCTGCGCAGCCCGCGCAGCGCGCGCCTGCTGCGCGAGAGCCAGCCCCTGCGCGACGCCGGCCTGCCGCTGACGCAGCTGCTGACCAACGGCCGCCACGCGCTCGTGCTTCGCCACGACGGCAGCGGCTACAGCGCCTGGAAGGGCGTGGCCTTGAACCGCTGGCGCGACGATCTGCTGCGCGGCGATCACGGGCATTTCTTCTACCTGCGGCGCGACAAGGGTGATGCGCCGTGGCGCTCGATCACGGCGCATCCCGCCCCCGATCGCGCGGCGCGCTATGACTGCCGCATGCTGACCGACCGCGTGGTCTTCGAGGCCCGCTGGCCCGACCTGCTGGCGCGCTGCACGAGCTGGGTCAGCCCCGAGGACGATTGCGAGCTGCGCCAGATCGAGCTCAGCAATCTCGGCGACACGCGGCTGAGCCTGCACCTGGCCGCGGTCTTCGAAGCCACGCTCTGCACGCGCGGTGCCGATGAATCGCACCCGGCCTTCTCGAACATGTTCATCCAGCAGCACTGGAACGCGGCCGAGCGGGCAATGCTGATGGAACGCCGCCCGCGCCTGCCCGACGAGCCGACGATGCGCGCCGTGCACTTCCTGGCCGCGGTCGAAGGGCAGATCGAAACGGTGGCGCCCTGCGCGGACCGCGCCCGCTGGATCGGCCGCTATGGCAGCGCGGCCCAGCCGCTCGGCGACGCGGGCTTCGAGATGGCGGAAGACGGCAGCCTGGACAACGGCCTCGACCCGCTGTCGGGCCTGATCGTGGCCCTGCAGCTGCCGCCGGGCGGCACGCTGAAGCTGACCTTCTGCACCGCTATGTCCCAAGGCCTGGCGCAGGACGCGGGCGCGCTGGGTGCACTGATCGACAAGTACCAGCAGCCCAGCCACATCGAACGCGCGGCCAATATGTCGCACACCATGGCCGGCATCCGCCTGCGCGAGCTGCAGTTCGACGCCGACACCTGGGGCGCGATGCTGACGCTCAACACGCTCGTCACCGGCGTGGCCTCGCGGGCGAGCATCGGTGCGCTGCGCAGCACGCTGCCCGCCAGCGCGCGCTGCGACCGCCGCCTGCTCTGGCGCTTCGGCATCTCGGGCGAGCGCCCGCTGATCTGGGTGGCGGTCAGCGGTGAGGAAGGACTGGACCTCGTGCACACGCTCAAGAAGACCTTGCGGCTGTGGACGGCGGCGGGCCTCGGCGTGGACCTGCTCGTCACCAACGGCGAACCCCACTCCTATCTCTCGCCCGTGCAGCATCAGCTGCTGCTGCTGCAGGCGCGCCAGCAGGCGCAGGCGCACCACGACCTGCCCGAAAACCTGCGCTGCAAGCTGCACCTGCTGCGCGAGCAGGAGCTGAGCCCGGACGAGCGTTTCACCCTGCAGACCGTGGCGCGGCTGAAGCTGCTGGCCGACGGCCGCTCGCTGGCGCAGCAGGTGGAGCGCCTGCTGGAGGACCAGCAGCGGAGCTCGCGGCGCGAGCAGCCCTGGCCGGTGGCCCTGCCCCTGGCCGCGCGCCCGCATGGCACGCCGCAGGCGCCGGAGGGCCAGTTCGATGCCGGTAGCGGCGCCTTCTCCTTCGAGCTCTCGCCCGCACACCGCCCCTCGCGGCCCTGGGTCAACGTGCTGGCCAATCCGCACTTCGGCTGCCAGGTGTCCGAGCTCGGCGGCGGCTACAGCTGGGCGGGCAACAGCCGAATGCACCAGATCACGCCCTGGTCCAACGACCCGCTGGTCGATCCGCCGGGCGAATGGCTGCTGCTGCACGACCTGGAGCGCGGCCGCGTCTGGGCGCTCGGCCGGCGCCTGGACGAGCGGGCCAGCGAAATCGAGCAGGGCATCGGATACACGCGAATAACGCATTACTTGGACGGCCTGCGGATCACGCTGACCTGGTGCGTGGACGAGAAGACAGCCGTCAAGCAGGTGCAGGTCAACATCCACACCCCCGGCCCGCGCCGGCTGCGCCTGGTGGCAATGGCCGAGTGGCAGATGGGCGCCACGCGGCTGGAGCGGCTCTCGATCACCACGCGGCCGCAATGGCTCAGCACCGGGCCTGAAGGCGCCGGTTTGCCGTTGCCTTCACGCGTCCTGGCGCTGCAATGCACGCAGCTCGACCACCTGGGCGATTTCGGCGGCAGCACGGCTTTCCTCGCCTTGCGGCCGCAGCAGGACGACGGCAACGTCGAGCTGCTGAGCCACGACTGGACCTGCGACCGGCGTGACTTCTTCGATGCGGCCGGACAGCTGGTGCTGCCAGGCCAGCTGGGGCGGCTCAGCGGCACCGGCCTCGATGCCTGTGCGGCACTGTCGGCACTGCTGACGCCGCAACCCGGGCAGGACGCCGGCATCACCGTGCTGCTGGGCCATGCGGACGACGCCAACGCCGCGCAGGCCCTGCTGGCCGAGGCCTGGAGCGCCGATCCCGCGCAGCGCCTGAGGCGCCAGCGTGCCCATTGGGATGAACTGCTCGGCGCCGTGCAGGTGCGCACGCCCGACATGCGCTTCGACGCGCTGGTCAACCGCTGGCTGCCCTACCAGACCGTGGCCTGCCGCATGTGGGCGCGCTCCGCCTTCTACCAGGCCGGTGGCGCCTTTGGCTTCCGCGACCAGTTGCAGGATGCGATGGCGATGGTCACTCATGCGCCCGGGCTGCTGGCCGAGCAGATCCGCCGCAGCGCCGCACGCCAGTTCCCCGAGGGCGATGTGCAGCACTGGTGGCACGAGCCCGGCGGAGCCGGCGTGCGAACGCATTTCTCCGACGACCGGCTGTGGCTGCCCTATGCGCTGGCGCACTATTGCCTGCGCACCGGCGACCTGGCGCTGCTGGACGAGCAGCGCGCCTTCCTCGCCGGCCAGCCCGTACCCGCAGGTGCCGAGGACATCTATGAAACGCCGGGCACGAGCGAACAGACGGCCACGATCTACGAGCACGCGGCCCGCGCCATCGACCGCAGCCTGGCCGCCGGCGCGCACGGCCTGCCGCTGTTCGGCACCGGCGACTGGAACGACGGCATGAACCGCGTCGGGTCTGGCGGCCAGGGCGAATCGGTCTGGCTGGCCTGGTTCCTGTGCAAGGTGGTGGATGATTTCCTGCCGCTGGCGATGGCACGGCACGATGCAGTTCGCGTGCGCAGCTGGCAGGCCGCACGGCTGGGATGGGCCCAGGCGCTGGACGCCGAGGCCTGGGACGGCCGCTGGTACTTGCGCGGCTTCTTCGACGACGGCACGCCGCTGGGTTCGGCCAAACGGCCCGAATGCTGCATCGACCTGATCGCGCAGGCCTGGGCCGTGCTCTCCGGTGCCGGCGAGCGGCCGCGTGCGCGCGAGGCCATGGCCAGCGTCAGCACGCATCTGTTCGATCGCACGCATCAGCTGGTGCGCCTGCTCGACCCGCCGCTGCAGCACAGCCAGCCCAATGCCGGCTACATCCAGTCCTACCCGCCCGGCGTGCGCGAGAACGGCGGCCAGTACAACCACGGCGCGGTCTGGGCGCTGATGGCGCTGGCGCAGCTGGGCCAGCGCGATGCCATGTGGCAGGTCTACACCGCACTGAGCCCGGCGCACCGCTGGATGGAACGCCGTCGCGGCGCCACCTATGCCATCGAGCCCTACGTGATGGCCGGCGACGTCTACACCGCCGCCCCCTGGATCGGCCGCGGCGGCTGGAGCTGGTACACCGGCTCGGCCGGCTGGCTGCTGCGCGCCAGCCTCGAATCGATCTGTGGCGTGACGCTCGTTGAAGGCCGCGCGCATGTGCGCCCCTGCCTGCCCGCGCACTGGCCGCTGGCCGAGGTCGCGCTTCGCCACGAGGGCCGGCAGCACCGCATCATCGTCTGCTCGGATCGACGGACGCTGGACGCGGTACTCGAAGAGGAACCCACGGCCTCGGCCGCCCTGGTGGGCGAGCCCATCGAACTGAGCCGCTGGCCCGATGGATCGGTGCATGTGGTGCTGGCGAACGTCCCCGCTACTGACCCCCTCGCGTCCTTGCACAGCGCGCCTCGGGCCGCGCAGTTCGAGCAGGGGAAGCTGGACTTGCCGGGTTAGGCGAAACCTTCGCGCCAAAGAAATGGCTCTTTGCGCGTTCCTTGAGGACGCCGGGCTCGACCGAGCGCGTGCTCTCTGAGGCGTCACTACTTGGGGCGCAAAGAGCCAAAAAATGGGCCATCGATTATTCGATAGCCCATCTGATTTGGTGCGGCTGACAGGATTCGAACGCACAACCCCTTGATTCGTAGTTTCCTGCTCGAACGCAAGGAATTGATCTATATGGGGTCAGGTGCCGTTCATTCCACCGAGTTCTGCCCTGTCGTGTATAGAGACTTGCACGTCAGTCCCCCAAAAGTCCCCCAGGTCATTTGAGGACCCTCGCAAATTGAGCGGGGGTCAAACTCCTGTCTGCAAGATCGTCGGAACAAGCGTTTTGAACAGCTCCAGCAACGCGCGAACGCGCGGAGAAAATGGCCTCTGTGGCTGAATCAACATGTTCAGCTCCAACGGTGGCACCCTGTGCGATGACAAGACCCGTACAAGCTCGCCGGATCGCATGCCTTCGACACAGGCCGATGCCGGGACGACGCCCATTCCAACTCCCGCGAGGATCATTTCGAACATGGGTCTCCAGTGGCTCGTTGTCATTGCCGTGTGGATGGGCACTATCTCGATATGCCCCGCCGTGTCCTCAAGCGGGAGCTCTCCGCTGTCGAAGTAGCCTTTGACTCGCAAGAATGGCTGGGTTGACATATCGCCCGGCGACCGAATGGCCTCGCGGCTCGCGAGAAACTCGGGCGTGGCAACCAGCAGTCGTTCCACAAAGCCAAGGGGATAGGCAATGAAGGCTCCTTCGCCCAACTTGCCTACGCGAAACGCGATGTCTACACCTTCGGTGACCAGATCGAGCGTCCGATCATTGAGCACGAGGTCCAGACTAAGCGCCGGATAGTCGCGGTAGACGTGTTTCATCAGCGCCGGCATCAGAGTCTCGCCAATGCAGTGCGGCGCGGAGATCCGTACCGTACTTTGAGCAAATGCTTTCCATGAGTCACTTCTGCGATGGCTTGGTCGGCCGACTCCAGCAATTTGATGCTCCAACCGTAGAAGATCTCTCCTTCGGGCGTGCATTTGAAGGCACGAGTGCTGCGCATCAGCAACCTGCAACCAAGGTGTTGCTCCAGTCGATCAATGCGCTCGCTTACCGCTGCCGAAGTTGCCGCGCATCAGCAGCAGGTCGGCGACCAATCGCACGTTCCAAGTGCCGGTGTTGTGCTGGGTCAGGCCCATGCCGTAGGTCACGATGGTGGCCTTGGACCTAGCGTAGGCCTCGGCCACCTGCTCGAGCTTGGCGCGCCTGAGGCCACTCTCCTTCTCGATCTGCGGCCACTGCGTGTCGGCGAGATCTGCGGCCAAGGCGTCGAAACCCTCGGTGTGCGCAGCGATGAATTCGCGGTCGAGCACGTCGCCACGCACGGCATCCAACTCCAGCAGAGCCTTCATGATGCCCTTGAGCGCATCCACGGTGTCGTCGCCCTCCTGTCCCGTGAGCTGTCAAATGTCGAGCCCGGTCGCCAGACGGTGCTGGACCGACTTCTTGACGTGCTGGTGGTGCTAGGGATTCGGACCGGATTGGCGTCCAGCGCCAACGCGCCCGCATGGTTCCGAGGTGCATCGGACCCCCGTCTGTCGCGCGCGCTGCAGGCTATGCACGGGGACACCAGCAAGCCGTGGACCGTGGACGAGCTGGCACGCTTGAGCAACACGTCCCGCGCAACGTTTGCACGCGTGTTCCAGGAAGTGCTGGGCGACGCGCCGATGCGCTATCTCACCGACTGGCGGATGACCGTCGCACGCGATCTCCTACGAACCCAGAACGTTCCCCTGATCGAAGTGGCTGAGCGCGTGGGGTACTCGTCGCTGTATGCCTTTGCTACGGCATTCCGCCGACATCATGGGCAGCCGCCGGGGCGGTGGCGGCACGGCGAGCAGGACCTGCCTGAATACACATTGACTCACTGACCCGAAGGCTAAGAAACCCGCCCGAGACACCGTGACGCTATGCGTCGCAATGCGATCAAAGGAAATCACTTGGCGGTGCTTCATCGCGTGTCGACGCGCCATGTCGAACAACTCGTGACTACCGCAGGAAACTGTTCCTCGTTGACCAGTCGGCGCAACCTTTCCGGCTGCGGCACGAGTAATCGGAGCGGCGCATGGGCGCGCAGCCTTTGGACGTTGCGAGCATGCGGGAGTTCGCTTGCTGTGGGGTCGCAGATGCAGTTGGGCTGGGGAATGCGAGTCCCCAAAAGTCCCCCGGCAACGGAAAACGGGTTAGAAGCTCACGCTTCTAACCCGTTGGTTCTCTTCTTATTTTCTGGTGCGGCTGGCAGGATTCGAACCCACGACCCCTTGGTTCGTAGCCAAGTACTCTATCCAACTGAGCTACAGCCGCGAAGCCGAGAAGTATAGCACCAGTTTCAGGTTCGTCGGAACTCCCGGTCAGCGGATAGCGTGCAGAGTCGGCCGCGCGCAGTAGACCGCCTTGCGCAGTCCGCCGACACTGCAGCAGTCGTGTATGCCCGACAGGAGTGCCTCGTGAAGCGAAACAAAGCAGAGCCAGCGTCCCCCGGCGTCTCGCGCCGCGAGCTGATGAAGCTCGGCGCGGCAGCCGGCATCAGCGTGTGGTTGGCGCCCCTGTACAGCAAGGCCTACGCTGCGCTTTTCGAAGACAAGCTGCTCACCCCGATCCACTGGACCGCCAGCTGAGCTGGCCCCCTGAATGACCGGACACGGTCCATCGCTTATCTTTGAGGATAGGAGTAGGACTGTGAATATGACTAGGCGTACGGAATCTGTAGAGATCGTGATGACCGATCAACGCCGGAGGCGG
>Ga0265327_10000375_pt1 | contig 84285 bp, 54 predicted proteins | sample 41621metaG_FD_202089 | JGI IMG/M metagenome (GOLD analysis project Ga0265327, IMG submission 202089) | Rhizosphere microbial communities from Carex aquatilis grown in University of Washington, Seatle, WA, United States - 4-16-21 metaG | ecosystem: Host-associated > Plants > Roots > Rhizosphere...
GGCCTCGTTGTTCCCGAATCTGACCTATCAGCCCTATCTCAAGATGATGAACCAGACCACGAAAGTCTGGCATGTCGAAGCTGTCTCTCCGGCCTGCCGCACATTGCGGGAGGCCATCCAAGAACGATTTGGCGGACGGGATTTTTCAATCCGCGCCATTGCCTGAAACCACCACTACCCACCCATCACCAGATCCTAATCTTATGAGTCCAAAAACTGACGTTGTCCTCCACGGCGAATGCATGTGCTTCGCCTCCGAAATCCCCGCCGCCGCGACACCTCTCGTGGTGGACGGCCCTTATCTCATCGTGGCCGACAGCGAGACCACGGGAAACCATCACGTGGTGGACCGCAAGAAAGGCGTCGAGTTCCTGGAACACGAAGGCCGGCGGTTCATGCGCAACACCGTGCCAACCAAGATCCGCTGCCTCCACCCGCAGCGGCACGATGAAATTACCCTGGAGCCCGGCCAGTGGGAATTCGGCACCCAGCAGGAATACGACCCCTTCGCTGAGAACATGCGGAACGTGCGCGACTGAGACTGAAACCCATCACCCGACAGCCCCATGCGAAATATCTCCTTCTCCCTGACGGAACGCCAGTTCCTGGACCACTCCAAGGACGTGACCCGGCGGCTTGGCTTCCTGGACGCGAAACCTGGCGAACTACTTCGAGCCATCCGCAAGGGCATGGGCTTGAAGAAAGGGGAGAAGGTGGAACCGCTGGGGCTGATTCGGATCGTGTCACTCGTGGTGGAACCACTCAACCGGATGACGGAAGAGCCGATCTACGGGGATGAGGAATGCCGACGCGAAGGCTATCCGGAAAAGACCCCTGCCCAATTCGTGAAGCTGTTTTGCCAAGCCCAGAACTGCAAACCGGAGACGGAAATCACCCGGATCCAGTTCGAACACGTCACAGGAGAAAGGAGCACCAATGCCTCGTGAACTGAAACTACCGCTCAAGCGCCAGGATGAACCGGAGTTTTTCGCCCGCTTGGATGAGCAGACTTCGGGGAATGACCGATACCTGCAGTTCCTAAAGGGCAAGGTCAAGCCGGTCGAGATGTGCGGCTTCGTGATCGATGAGGCCGAAGTGAATCCCATCCTCAAGCCCCACCAGCGTGCGATCGTGAAATGGAATGTGGCCGGTGGCCGGCGCGCCTGCTTCGCGGCATTCGGGCTGGGTAAGAGCATCATCCAACTCGAAACGGTGCGGCTCACCCGCCAGCGTGCCGGCGGATTCGGCCTGATCGTGATACCCCTCGGTGTCCGCTACGAGTTCGCCCGCGATGCCGCCATGCTGGGAGTGCCGGTGAAGTTCATCCGTTCCTTTGACGAGGTGGAGGACCAGGAGACGATCTATCTCACCAACTACGAAACCATCCGGGACGGGAAGATCCACCCGACTCTGTTCACGGTGGCTTCGCTGGACGAGGCGAGCGTGCTCCGCGGCTTTGGTGGCACGAAAACCTTCCGGGAGTTCATGCGCCTGTTTACGGGCGACAGCGGCCCCACCCGGAAGGAAACCACCGGCCGGCGCGTCATTCATCGCTTCGTGGCCACGGCGACGCCCTCGCCGAACGACTACATCGAGCTTCTGGCCTATGCGGCGTTCCTCGGCATCATGGATGTTAGCCAGGCGAAGACGCGGTTTTTCAAGCGCGACTCGACCAAGGCCGACGTGCTCACGCTGCATCCGCACAAGGAGCGGGAATTCTGGCTGTGGGTTTCATCGTGGGCGATCTTCGTCCAGAAACCTTCTGACCTCGGGTTTTCCGATGATGGCTACGACCTGCCACCGCTGGAAATCCACTGGCACGAGGTCCAGACCGACCACAAGGGCGCTGGCTATGATCGGAGCGGCCAAGGCCGGCTAATCCGCGATGCCGCCGCCGGGCTCCAGGAAGCGGCTAAGGAGAAGCGTGACAGCCTGCCGGCCCGGATCGCCAAGATGATGGAACTGCGCGAGATCGATCCCGCGGCGCATCGGATCCTCTGGCACGATCTGGAAGCGGAGCGTGAAGCGATCGAGGCCGCGATCCCTGGCATCACGACCGTGCGCGGCGCCGACACCGATGATCACAAGGAGCAATCCATCATTGGCTTTTCCAACGGTGACTTTCCCGAGCTGGCCGGAAAACCCTGCATGCTCGGCTCCGGGGTGAACTTCCAGCGCCACTGCGCATGGGCGATCTACACGGGGATCGGCTTCAAATTCAACGATTTCATCCAGTCGATTCACCGCCTGCTGCGGTTCCTGCAGCTTCGCCGGGTGCGGATCGATCTGATCTACACGGAGGCCGAGCGCGGCATCCGCAAGCAGCTCGAACGGAAGTGGGCACAACACATCAAACAGGTTCAAGTCATGACCGACATCATCAAGGAATTCGGCCTTTCACAGGCGGCAATGGCAGAGACTCTCACCCGCAAGCTGGGGGTGGAACGCGTGGAAATCACCGGAGAGCGGTATCGCCTGGTCAACAATGACTGCATCCTCGAATCGAAAGGCGTACCAACCGACAGCGTCGGCCTGGTGCTGACATCGATCCCGTTCTCCACCCAATACGAGTATTCCCCGAACTACGCCGACCTCGGCCACAGCGACGGGAATGTGGAGTTTTTCAAGCAGATGGATTTCCTCACGCCCGAGCTGCTGCGGATGCTGAAGCCCGGGCGGGTCGCCGCCATTCACGTGAAGGACCGCATCGTGCCAGGCGGCATGACCGGCCTCGGCTTTCAGACGGTCTATCCGTTCCACTGCCGGTGCATCGAGCACTACGTGGCCCATGGCTTCGCCTACCTCGGCATGAAGACGATTGTCACCGACGTGGTCCGGGAAAACAACCAGACCTATCGGCTCGGGTGGACCGAGCAATGCAAGGACGGGAGCAAAATGGGCGTGGGCATGCCGGAATACCTGCTGCTGTTCCGCAAGCCGCCGACTGACACCTCCAACAGCTACGCGGACGAACCGGTGCTGAAAGCCAAGAAGAAGTGGAACGACGAAACCGGCGATTGGGACAACGCCGCCGGCTATTCACGCTCCCGGTGGCAGGCGGATGCCCATGGCTTCTCCCGATCGAGTGGTGACCGGCTGCTGACGCCCGAGGAGCTGATGGCGCTATCACATTCCGATATCTTCAAGGTGTTCCGGGATTACTCGCTGAGCGATGTCTATAACTTCGAGCATCACGTGAAGATCAGCGAGGAGCTGGAAAAGACCGGTCGCCTGCCCTCGAATTTCATGCTGCTGCAACCGCAAAGCTGGACTGATGAGGTATGGACCGACATCACGCGGATGCTCACGCTGAATGGTGCCCAATCCGCCAAGGGCAAGGAAGGCCACCTCTGCCCGATGCAGTTCGACCTGGCTGATCGGGTCATCGAGCAATTCAGCATGCCTGGCGAGACCGTACTGGATCCCTTCGGCGGTCTGATGACGGTCCCCTACCGGGCGATCCTGAAAAAGCGCTTCGGGATCGGCTTCGAGCTTTCTCCGAGCTACTTCATCGACGGTGCCAACTACTGCGCGGCCGCTGCTGCCGAGGTGGACATGCCCTCGCTGCTTGACCTGTTGGATGAAAGGGGTGCGGCGTGAAAGAAGACCAACCCCTTCACGAAAGGAAACCCTTCGGTTACCCATTTCCAGCGGCAGCCCTTGAGATGTTCGTGCATCCCGGTGGCGAACCTGAGCTTGAATCGGCATTTTCGATCGCTGGAGTGACGTATGGGTTCAATGGCTTTCTCGCCCTGCGGGTGCACAGCCACCTGGCCGAGCAACCACTGGAGAATCCCTCGGCCGCGTCGCGGGTGCTGGCGCTCCCATGGGCACGGTTGGAGGCACTGCCCGACAAGTCGCCGCGCTGGTCGCCGCTCGACGATGCCAGCGGCCCGCTGTGGCGCTACGGCCCACGGCCGATCTGGGAACGCACCACGCGCCGGTATCACCTGCGGACACTGCCAGCGGTGGAAGTGGGTTTAGCGGCCGTGACGACGCTGCCACTGATGCAACTGCTGGCCCGGCTGCCGCGTGCCCGCGTGTGGACTGACAACAAGCTCACCGATCCGATCTTTTGCCGGTGGAACGGTGGCGACGCGATCATCCTGCCGCTGCCGGATTTCGTGGAAAGCCGGATGTTCCCGAGCTTCCGCATCCTTTCGCCACCAAAGGACTATGCAACCGGTGCGGCGAAGTATCCCGACCCACTGCCACCAGGGCGACCGTTGGCCGGCTCGAAACCGACGCCGCCGGCGAAGCCATCGGAAATCCACTACGACGATCTCCCGACCATTGTCCACGACTGAGCAGATGAACGACCTTTTCAAATCGAGCGACGCGCGTTTCAGCCTCTGTCGGAAATACCGGTATGAGCTTTGGCGACGCTGGGATTCCAGCCAGCCCTACGCCCTCTTCATTTGCCTGAATCCAAGCACAGCGGATGAGAACGTGAATGATCCCACCGCCAGGCGCTGCATGCGCTACGCGGCTGATTGGGGTTTCGGTGCCTTGTGCATCGTCAACCTGTTCGCCTACCGGGCTACGAAGCCGGAAGAGATGACATGCGCCCGCGAGCCGGTCGGCGAGGGCAACGATGAAACGCTATTGCGCCTGGCCGCTGGTGCCGGCGTGATCGTCGCCGCGTGGGGTGCCCATGGCACGCATCAAGGCCGGGATGCCGAGGTGCTCAAGCTTCTCGCTGGCCAGCGGCTCCAATGTCTCGACAAGTGCCAAGGTGGCCAACCCAGGCACCCGCTCTACATGAGCAAGACGGCAGTGCTTCAACCTTATCCATGACATGGCAGATCTTCCTTTCATTCAATTTTTCGTAGCGGACTGGCTCCGCGATACCCGTGTGCTCACCTGCGAAGCAAAGGGCGCATGGGTGGACCTGATTTGCTATTCGTGGACCGCGCCTGAGCCGGGCGTGCTCTGCTTGCTGCCCGAGGCCTACGGGCGCATGCTTGGCCTCGATAAGAAGAAAACCACGGTGGTGTTAGACGAATTGGCATCCCTCGGCGTGTGTGATCGTGAGGATCTTCCCGATGGACGGATCAAGATCACGTGCCGGCGCGTGGTGAACGATCACTTCGAATTGCTGTCGACCAAGCAGGCACAAAGCGATGCCGGAAAGCGAGGGGCGGAGAAGAGATGGGGAAAGGGTGGCGATAGGCCACCTAATGGGGACCCTAATAGCCCCCCTATTCGCCACCCCAATAGCAATTCAGAATCCATAATTCAGAAACCAGAGGGGAGAAGATCAGAGCGCGCAAGCGCGCCGCCCCCGCCCCCAATTTCAGATTTGATTTCCGGAGGCCTGGCGAGGATGTGGCATGATGCCCCAACCGAACTCGACCCGTATGAGCTGACGTTAGCCGCTGCCGCGCTCCCGGTGCTTTCGCAGATCACCGAGGACGAATGGGACGGATGCGCCGCGTTCACCCGTGCTGACAACCGCAGCCGGGATCAGGACAAACTGTGGCCAAGGGATCGAGAGGACTTTCTCAAAAAGCCCGCCTCAGCGATCGCAAAGATTCGCAAGTGGTGGCGGAAGCAACCGAAAGCAAAGGCATCGGCTCCGGACAACATCGTGACGCTGCCACCGGCGGAGCAGGAGAGACCGGCCACACCTGACGAAATCAAGGAGATGCTCGCCGTGGCAAAGCGGCAAGGGAGGCCAGCATGACCGTCTCACCGATGCCGTGCGAATGTTGCGGAGAGGAAATCCCCGCCGGCTCGATCTTCGGGATCGATAAGGCCATCGGCACGGTATGCTTCGATTGCATGGAGGCTCTGGACGGTGTGCCCGCCGCGCTCCTACAGGCAGGCATGGAGCGTATCTACTTGAGCCCGTGCCCGGATAACGATTAGAAACGACCATCCGATATGGGATACTTTTTCACATGGGATCCGCCTCCACGTTCGCAGCCTGCCAGCGTGCCACTTTCAGTGGCCGCGTGGTGCAATAAGGAATTGGCGCAGCCGATCAAGAGTGACGGTCCCGTTCTGCGCGCTAGACCGGAAGATTGCAGTGTTGGCGACTTCATTCCTTTTGAAGCTCTTCCGGGACCACAACACTACTCCCATTATTGTTTCATGCCACCTTGGAAGGCCTCGCCGAAGTGGGATGATTTTAGCTCGGGTTATTCGCAAGCTGAATCCCCTGCCATGCCGCCCTGGCATTTCGTCAAGGAGTCGTTGCAAGTGGCCGAAGATGGGCGGTCTATGTGGGTCTGGAAGCGCATCGCATAGGCCCCTGGCCTTAGCGTTCCCGCCCACCACACCCCCAAGGATGGGCGTTGCATCCTGCAATTATTTTGGGTCCTTCCGGGGGTATGACCCTCGGGGTGTCCTGTCCCGCGACAAATCCCTAGCGCCAGGGTTGCCCGTTTCCCCACACACATGGAGGGCTCCGGTTGACAGCCGGGTGGCTTCCAAATGGAGGCCTGGACGATCGCTCAATGGGCTCGTGAGGTCGGAGGAGACCGGCACGAGTGGCAAAAACGCGTCGCTGCCGCCGAGATCGCACCGGTCGGAGAGTCCACCGGTAAGGCATCCGGCGGGAAAACCTACCGCGTCCGGGACCTCTTCAACGTCGCAGTCGGCGGCGACATCGAGCGTGAGCGTCTCCGCAAAACCAAAGAGGAAGCCGACAAGCTCGCCCTCGGCAACGCCAAGATGCGCGGCGAGCTGGTGGAAATCGAGGTGGTCAAGCGCCTCGGCGAGCGCGTGTTCGTCGCCCTGCGCAACCGCATTCTCAACCTGCCGCTGCTCGACGAGGAAAAGGACAAATGCCTCCGTGAGATCCTCGCGCTTGGCGAGATCGACTGGAGCAAATGAGCGACGAGCAGGCATCCCCGCTCGAACGCACCCAGGCGGCTGAAGCCGTCCGGACGATCACCGGCTATTGGTTCGGAATCTTCGAGCCGCCACCGCGCATGACCGTCTCGGAGTGGGCGAATGAGTTCCGCTATCTCAGCCCCGAGTCCTCCTCCAACTCCGGCAAGTACTCGTCCGACATGACGCCCTATGCCATCGAGTGGATGGACAGCGTCAACGACCCGGAAGCGACCGGCACCATCCTCATGGTGGCCTCCCAGCTCGGCAAAACCGAGGTGATCAACAACGTCGTCGGCTACTTCATCGATATCGAGCCCGCCCCGATCCTGTTGGTGCAACCGACGATCGAGCTTGCCGAGTCATGGTCGAAGGAACGCTTTGCCCCGATGATCCGGGACACGCCCGTGCTCACGGCGAAGGTGGCGGACTCGCGATCGAGGGACAGCGGCAATACCATTCTCCACAAGAGCTTTCCAGGCGGCAACATCGCCATGGCCGGTGCCAACGCACCCGCAGGTCTCGCCGGTCGTCCCCGCCGCGTGGTCCTCATGGACGAGGAAGACCGCTATCCCGCCAGCGCCGGCACCGAGGGCGACCCGGCCTCGCTGGCCATTCGTCGTACGGACACCTTCTGGAACCCAGTCGTCTTCGAAACGTCCACGCCCACGGTCAAAGGCCTGTCGCGTATCGAGGCCCGCTATGAGGAAAGCGACATGCGCCGGTGGCATTGCCGCTGCCCGCGCTGCACCTTCCAACAGGTCCTCACGTGGAACCAGGTGCGGTGGAAGGCAAAGGACGGTTCCGATGCCTCCTACGAGTGCGCAGGCTGCAAGGAGCAACTTACCGATGATGAACGCCGCATCATGGTGAAGGGTGGCCAGTGGATTGCCGAGTTCCCCGAGCGGACCTTGCGCGGCTACCACCTCAATGGCATTGCCTCACTCTTCCGCCACAAGAAGGGCTACAAGTCCCGCCTCCACCAGATGGTGGCGGAACACCTGTCCGCGAAGAAGAAGGGGAAGGAAGCCGAGCGCACGTGGGTGAACACGTTCCTGGCGGAAACCTACGAGGAGGAAGGCGAGGCCGTCGAGTGGGAGCCGCTCATGAAGCGCCGAGAGGCCTTCGGCGACAAGCTACCGCTCCGCGTTCAGGTCATCACGGCCGGTGTCGATTTCCAGGGAGACCGCATCGAGCTCGAAATCGTCGGCTGGAACGAGGACGAGGAATCGTGGTCGCTCGATTATGTCGTGATCGTCGGCAATCCCGAGAACAAGGCGACGCTCGAAGAGCTCGACCGGCACCTGAAACGAAAGTGGATCCATCCCTCCGGCGTGGAGATCGGCATCACGGCCGCGCTGGTGGACTCCGGGCACAAGACGAAGGTAGTTTACAACTTCTGCCGGCGCCGTGCCATGCGCCGCATCTTCGCGGTGAAGGGTGTCGGCGGTCCCGGCCTGCCCGTGCTGTCGCGGCCGAGCCGCATCGGCAGCCCGCGCACCACGCTCTACAAGGTCGGCACCGACACCGCGAAAGACTCCATCTATTCCCGACTCACCCTGCCCGAGCCCGGCCCTGGCTACTGCCACTTCCCCCACGATCGGGAGGAGGACTGGTTCCGCCAGCTCACCGTGGAGCGTCGCATCACGTCCTACATCAACGGCGTGCCATTCTCGCGCTTTGCCAACCCGAGCAAGGCCCGCAACGAAGCGCTCGACTGCCGCGTCTATGCAATGGGAGCTCTTGCCCAGGCGAACCCGAATTGGATCGCCATTGCCGAAAGCCTGGCCTTCGAGGCACCTCCGGAAGACCCAGGCTCGGCCGATCCCCCACCCCAGCCTCAGCTCCCTCTGATGCCGCCAGCTTCACCCCCACGGCGTCGCGGCGGAGGTGGCGGCGGCTTCGTGAACAACTGGTGATTGACATACACGACGGCGGGGAATGACCCGCTGTCTTCCCGCCCAACTCGTCACCGGCGATACCTGGAAATGGTCGCAGTCCCTCTGCGACTACAGCCCCAATCAGGGATGGGGTCTGGCCTATTCCTTCCGCGGCGGCTCACAGCTCGACGTCACCGGTACGCCGAATGGCTCCGGCGGCTGGGATTTCACCGTTTCTGCCGGCGACACGGCCGCGCTCGTGCCCGGCCAATACGCCTGGCAGGCGAGGGTAGAGCTTGATGGCGAGACCTACACGGCTGCCTCCGGAGTGATCACCCTGAAGGCCGGCCTAGCCTCGGTCACCACCCCGTTCGATACCCGCACCTCGGCCGAGAAGCAGCTCGCCGCCGTTGAGTCCGCCTTGGAGTCCCTACTCAGCAAGCAGAACGCGTCCGTCTCCTTTGGAGACCAGAGCTACTCCCTCCAGGACGTCGAGAAGCTGATGAACGTACGCGATCGCCTCCGCACCCAGGTAGCAGCGGAGAACGGCAACAGCAGGCCCAAGCAGATCCTCGTCACCTTCACGCGCCCATGAGCATCCTGTCCCGCATTTCCGACTACTTCCGCCGCGGCAAGGCCACGCGCAATTTCGATGCCGGCGTCTCCAACCGCCTCACGGCGGATTGGATCGTGGCGCCACTCTCCGCGGATGCCGCGATTGCCGGCGGGCGGCTGAATACCATCCGCAACCGCACCCGCGATCTGGAGCGGAACAACGAATGGGTGCGCGGCTTCCTGCGGATGCTGGAAAACAATGTCCTCGGGGAAAAAGGCATCGGCCTTCACATGCGGATCAAGGACCCGACCGGCAAGCCCGATCTGCTTGCCAATGACATGGTGCTGTCCGCCTTCATCCAGTGGGCGAAAACCGGTAACTGCACGCTGGATCGCCGTAGCTCGTGGCGGGATGTGCAGCGAATCGTCCTGCGCACCATCGCCCGCGATGGCGAGGTGCTCGTGCGCCGTGTCCGCACCAAGCTCGGCCTGCGTCTGCAGGTCATCGAGCCTGACTTGCTCGATCAGGATTACAGCGGCCTCTCGCCGGATGGGAATGAGATCCGCTTCGGCGTCGAGTTCGATTCCGACCGGGCCGTGGTCGCTTACTGGCTCCTCGGCAGCCATCCGGGAGACCTGATGTATTACAAGCAGCCGACCTATCAGCGCATCAGGATCCCCGAGAATGAAATTTACCATCTCTTCATTCCAGATCGCGTGGACCAGACGCGCGGTTTCCCCTGGCTGATCGCCTCCATGAAGGGGCTCCGGATGCTCGATGGCTACGCCGAGGCCGAGCTGGTCGCCGCCCGCACCGCTGCCAGCAAGATGGGCTTCTTCACCAAGAAGACGCCGGATGGCTACGCCGGTTATACCGGGAAGAATGGCGATCTTTCCATGAACGCCTCGCCCGGCGCGATCGAGGAATTGCCCGAGGGTGTCGAGTTTAAGGACTGGAATCCCACGCACCCGAATAGCGCTTACAATGACTTCGTGAAGGGTCGGCTCCGGGGCGTCGCCACCTCGCTTGGTATCTCCTACAACACCCTCGCCAGCGATCTGGAGAACGTGAATTTCTCCTCGATCCGCGCCGGACTGCTGGAAGAGCGTGAGCTTTGGAAAGCCCTTCAGCGCTGGCTGATCGAACACTTTTGCGAGCTCGTCTTCACCGACTGGCTTGAACTCGAATTGCTCCGCGGTGCCCTACCGCTGCCGTTCGCGAAGATGTGGAAGTTCAACATGCCGGAGTTCCACGGCCGCCGCTGGTCTTGGGTCGATCCGGAGAAGGATGTGAATGCGAACATTCTCGCCGTGCGCGCCGGCTTCACCTCCCAACGGCGGGTCATCGCCGAACAGGCCGGAGATATCGAAGACGTCTTTGAAGATCAGCAGGCCGATCAGGCCCTCGCGAAATCGAAGGGGCTCGTCTTCGTGGAGCTCACGGATCCGGCGAAGCCCGGCCCGCCGCCACTCGTGAAGCCAACCGCCGGTTGACAAGGAATCGCTTCGCAACGGTGAAACGACGCCCCTCCAATCCCTTCACGCGGTCACAGCCACAAGTGGTGGTCCAGACTCGCGCCTTGCCTCAGTCCGGGGAGACCTTCACCCGTGATTTTGAGATCGATTCGAACGCGATCGATATCCAGGCGCGCACCGTCGAGCTGTCGTTTTCGAGCGAGGCCCCGGTCGAGCGCTGGTTCGGCACGGAGATCCTCGATCACGGCCCGGGCGCGGTTCGCATGGCTCGGATCAACAACGGTGGACCACTACTGTTAGGCCACGATCTGGACGATCAGATCGGCGTCACCGTCACCGCCAGCATCAATAGCAAGACCAAGCGTGGCAAGGCCACCGTGCGCTTCAGCCGCTCCGCGCATGCGGAAGAGATCTTCCAGGACGTGATCGATGGTATCCGCCGATTGGTTTCGGTCGGCTACCGCATTTTCAAAACGGTAACCGAGACCAATGGCGGCGTGGAAACCGTCCGGGCGGTCGATTGGGAGCCCTATGAGATCAGCATCGTCCCGGTGCCTGCTGACGATTCCGTGGGAGTCGGCCGCAGTGATTCGAATCCCGCGAACCATAACCCCAATTCCACTTCGTTTATGAATCGCGCCCAACTCATCGCGGCCCTTCGCGCCCGCGGCATTTCCTTCTCGGACTCCGCAACCGATGCGGAGCTTCAAGGCCTCCTCAATCGCTCGCTTGCGACCGATCCCGTCGATCCTCCGACCCCGGCGGATCCTCCGACCCCGCCCAATCGCGGCCCCCCCGCCGAGCCCGTCACTGGCCAGCGTAACTTGGCCACGAATCCGACAGCGGTCGTGGTCAGTGAAGCGCCGCCCGCACCCTCTGGTGATTACACCTCCCATGCGAACCGGGCCATTGCCGCGGAGCGCCAGCGTTGCGCGGACATCCGCACGACTGCCGATGCTCTCACCCGCAACGGCATCACGATGGATGCCCAGCGCGCCATCAATGACGGCGTGTCCGCCGCTGAGTTCCAGCGCCAGGCCTTCGAGGCCCTGACCACCCGCCAGACCTCCTACGCCCCCGGGCGTGTGAGTGAAGGCGAGCGTCGGGATCTCGACCGCTTCTCGATCGTCCGCGGCCTCGGCCTGCTCATGCAGGGCCGTGCGCTCGACGGCATCGAAGGGGAACTGCAGGTGGAAGCCCAGAATGAAGCCCGCGCCAGCGGCATCAATCTGGAAGGTAACTTCCATATTCCGTCGATCGTGCTCAATCACGGCCGCCGCGACATGACGGCCACCGGTACCACCTCCACCACCGGTGACCAGGGCGGCACTACGATCCAGACCAACCTTGGTTCGTTCATCGAACTGCTCTACGCCCGCCTCGTGCTCCGAGGCCTCGGCGCACAGGTCCTGACCGGCCTGGTGGGGAACATCGACCTGCCACGCTTCGTCACCGGCGCCACCGTGGCCAACGCGACGGAAAATGCCACGGCTACCGAATCCAACCCCACCACCGGCCTGCTCAGCTTGCGCCCGCACCGCGCCACTACCTTCGTGGAAGTGTCGCAGCAGCTCATGACGCAGAGCAGCCAGTCCGTGGAAGGTTTGGTCCGCAATGACCTGCTGACCGCCCTGGCGCTCCTCATGGAAGCCCGTGCGATCAATGGTTCCGGTTCGTCCAATCAGCCGCTTGGCATCCTTGGCACCTCCGGTATCGGTTCCGTGGTCGGTGGCACCAATGGTGCGGCTCCTGACTGGAGCCACATCGTCGCCCTTGAAACGGCCGTCGCCACCAGCAATGCCGACATCGGCTCCCTTGGCTATCTCACCAATACCAAGGTCCGCGGCACGCTCAAGAACACCGCCAAGATGGGCAATACCACCGGCCTGGCCGTGTGGGGAGAAGGCTCCACCCCGCTCAATGGCTACGGCGCGGCCGTTACCACCCAGGTCCCGAGCGGACTCACCAAGGGCACCGCCTCCGGTAACTGCTCCGCGATCATCTTCGGAAACTTCTCCGACCTGATCCTCGCGCAGTGGGGCGGCATCTCGATCATGGCGAACCCCTACATCAAGGATACCGAGGGGCTCGTCCGCCTCACGATCAATGCCTACCACGATAACATCGCGCGCCGCCCGGCCTCGTTCTCGGCGATGCTCGATGCCCTCGCCGGTTAATCCCAACTCCAACCCCGCCGCCGGTCTCCCACGAGACCGGCGGCTTGCTTCCAACTCGAATCCGAAAAAATGAAAACCATTCTGATCACAGCCGCCTGCCTCATCGCCGGAGTCCATCACGATGCCGGTGAAGTCGTCATTGTCGATGAATCCAACGGTGACAGCGTCATCTCTGGCAACAAAGGCCGCCAGGTGCCGGACGGCAGCAAGCCCGAGGACTTCATCACCAACCGGGATACCCCCCCGGAGACTCGTGATCCGGTCGTTGCGCCGCCCGCTGCCCCACCCACCGGCAAGGGTGGCAAGGGAGGCTTGAAAGCCCAGCCCGACCCGGTGCCGCCCACCGATCCCGCCCCCGCCCCGGAACCAGCACCCGAGGCTCCAGCCGATCCGGCGTCTGACCCGGCTGAGGCGCCCGTGAATGACACGCCGCCCACGGTGTGAGCGTCCACGATGACTTGAAACAGGCCTACCTCGAACTGCGCTCGCAGTTTGGGGTAGGCATTACGTTTGGCACGGCCCCCGAAATCCAGGCGCTTGTCAGTGAAGCCGCCATGTCCCGTGAGCTGGTCACCGGCGGTGCCCAGGAGTCGGTGGACTATATCGCCCGCGTCCTGATCGAGGATCTTCCCGCAGAGCCTGTGTTAGGCTCGCCAGTGACCTACAGCGGCCTGCCCTTGAAGATTCACAAGCGCCTCAATCCCCAGAATCACCCCATCGGGGAATTCATGCTGATCTCGACCCGCCGTTAAAGCTCGCCGATCAGCTCCAACAGCGGAGCCAGATCATCCTTGAGCGCCGCCAACTGATCCTCATCCATGCCCGGCATGGTCTTCCGCAGCACGGTCACCAGCCGCGAGAGATGCGGGATGTGGTTGTCATGCCCCACGGCCGTTCCACGCTGCACAATCTCCTCCGGAGGCACGATCCGTGGCCGGTCACTGGCGATGCGGATCGAGGCCCGCAGCCTTCTAACCGACACCGGCCGCTCGTCGTTCACTCGTGGCGACACGAGCGAACCCCACTCGTCACGCTTCTCTTTCGGCAGCGGCGCAAGCGCCCGATGGTGTTCGAAAGACAGCAGCGGATTGCGTTCCTCAATCGGAATCGCCCTGGCCACCCAAGCATAGTTGTGCAGCGTCGTGCGGTCCAGACCGGTCGAATCGATCGCCTGATCATAGGCCTCGCTCGCATCCTTGCGGAACTTCCGGTCGCCGAAAATCAGCCAGTCACCGATACAGAACGCGGCAGCCCGCAGGCCGGTCCCAAATTGCTTGCCCATGTCCCGCCACGATTCGAACGGCGTGTCGGCAGGGAGGGCGAGGCCAAGCGAAAGGGCGGCGGAATCGGCGGCTTGAATCGGGAGCATGCCGTCCCCCATCACGTCAAACGGGAGAATCATGATTTCGCGATGCTTCGTAGCCTGGCCACCCGGCACCGTGCCCGGTTTTTCACCGGCCGCATCGCTCTAACCGGCGGGATGCCGAAGGTATCGCACAGCTCCACACAGCGCTTGGAGACCGCCGCGCGGGTCACTCCGTGAGTGCGGGCGATGTCCGCCATCGAAGACCCCTGGTAGCCGATCCCGGTCACCAGCGCCATGCATTCCACCCCCAGCGCCGGGTGCGGATCGGCTAACAGTTGACCCACGATCCGCCTTACCATCACCAGCGCGGAACGCTCCTGGCGCGCTCCCGTCTCGTCCTCCTCCGGCCGCGCTTGCGTCACCGGCACCCGTTGCCCGTTCTCCCAGCCGCTCCGCGCTGCTTGACACTCCATGCGCGGAGAATGGCTGCAAAGGTCCGCGGACTCAATAGTAAAGCGATCTTACAGGTCGAGGAGGACGGTGATATCGACCGCTACGGCGTCCACACGATCACCCGCGTCGAGATGGTCCCCGCCGAGCTCTTCGGAGACCTCCTCCGCCGCGTCGGCACGCTGCATCCTCGGTGGACTTCCATGGCGCTTTCAAAGGCCACCTGGAAGCTCGTGGAGGCCGGCACGTTCTATCGGATCACCTACATTTATGAGGGCTTCATTGGCTCGATTCCCGATGCTACCTATGAGTTCACCGGCGCACTCAGTGAGGAGCCAATTCAGACGCATGTGAATTTCGCGGACTTCGCGGGCACGCCTGCGTCCCCCTTGAATGGTGCCATCTTCCTGGATCCTGATACCGGAAAGCCCACCACGGACAACGCCAAGGGCGTGTTCTTCGAGTTCGCCGCGATGAGTGGCGATGCGACGAACGATCTCGCGGGCGTCTCCAGCTACGAAAGCCGCGGTGGCACCTTCACGGAAGTCTCGTTTGCCACCAACCGCCCGAGCGACCTTGGCAATCTAGGCACCATCGCTACTCCGTCCGGTCCCCATCCCTCCGGTGGTGCCGGCCGGAACTACCTCTATGCCGAGATATCCTACCGCCAACGCGGCTTCATTTTCGAAATCCGCAAGAGCTGGAAACTCTCCGGCCGCAACGGATGGAACACCAAGATCTATAACTCCTGATCCATGTTCCACGATCTACATCGCCGTAAAGGTCAGGGGCCGATCACGAATGACGACTTCAACCTTCTTCTAAGGCGGCTGCAGGGCACTGTCATCAGTCCCGGCCCCGGCATGTTCATGCGCCGCTCCGAGCATGGCACCACTCTCTGGACGAAACCGCCCTGGATGCTCGCCGGCCGATCCACCTCGTGCCCGTTTGGCGATGTCTACAGCAAGGTCGCGGATGGTGATACCGATCCGAGCCCGTTTCTACGCGGCGGCATCGTATCCGGCGGCACCGGGAATATCACGGTCGATGACTTCAACCTTGGCACCGACCCGATGGAGGATGGGCTGCGGTTCTGGGTGAAGGTATCGTTTACGGCACTGGTGGACTCCGGAGTGCTACTGATAGGCGGCAATGTCACCGCGGCTGAAATCGATTTCGGCGACTCCCTGCCCGATAACGACCCATGCACCAAGGATGCTCCCGCCGGCACCTACTACGTGGATTTGGGCGACTGGCAAAACCAAATCTTCCGCCCCTCATCCTGCGGAAACATTACCAGCTTCACCCAGTGCAAGGGCACACCGGGCTGGGCGCGTGGAGTCTGATCCATGGAAGACATCGAGACGCTCGACGACTGGAACGCTTACGACACCGCCTGCGGCTGTTGCCCGATGCCGGCTTGTCCGGCCCCGGTTCTCCAATGCGAGATTCACGCCCTGGAGATCTATCCCTGCGGTGTTCAGATTGCGTCGTTCCTGATCCCGAACAAGCCATCGAACTGCGTCATTCTCTCGCAGTTTTTCAAAACGTTCGTTCACACGATCACTTACAACCGCACCAAAACGGTCATCTCCTCATTCGGCGGGATCACCAATACCACCACGGAAGTCTGGGAAAGCGTCTGCAAAACCACCGATACCTATGCTTATGGCACCCGGCCATCGTCCGGTTCGGATTCAGGGTCGGGCATGGATGGCGGCGGTGTTACCTCAAGTTCGTCGGATGATTCACGTGCCTGCTATTTCACGCGCCTGATCGAACCAGGCACCGCCTTCAGCGACTATAGCTACAATTACGACTATTCCGGTGATCCGACCGACCTTCCCACGGGGACCAAGCTGACCCAAAATGACCATCGGACTCAGAGCTACCACGGTGATCCGGTTTTCAACCGCCACACCGGCTGCGAGTCGAGTAATACCATCAGCTACCACGGTGCGCCATCGTGGACCGATCACGTTCACAACCGGTGCCCCGACTGCGGCCCACAAGGGCTCGGTGAGCGGCTTATCGAAGGCACCACCATCACTTACACCAGCACGACGCATGAACACACCGGTGACACGTCGAACGGCACCACGGATGAAACGGCAGTCTCCGATTCCTATGAGTTTTCGAACCCGGTTACGGTCGGAGACTTGGAAGCTGAGTTGAATTTGAGGTTTGCGGCCTGGTTCTACACGGGGACGCCTACAGGGGGCGGTTGTTCCGCAGATCGGCACCTCACTCTTGCCACTTGCGACACGGATTCGGATTCCGAAAATGAATCGGTTTCGGACGGTGACGAGACAGGCCTTCTCGACTGCCCACAGGCCTTGTCGGCTTCGCGGATGAAATACCGCCACATGATCCCCATCGAGCACACCGGGGATATCATGAATATGGACTGGCAGGAGGTGCGCTTTCCCGAGGGCTACGATCCGACCGACCGGAGTTCTCCTCAGCCCTCCAGGAGTGAGGCCGTGGACAAGCACTATGTGTGGCATGGCCCAGCCTCTGGCGACCAGTCGGACCCATCCTGGTATACCCCGTGGTCCAATGAAATTTCCATCGACAGCGGAAACGGCTCGATCCGCATCGTGAATCTGCGGATCACCTGCTACAATTCACCGTTTGGGGTGAAGCCCCAGTATATCGGAGAGCAATACATCTGGGATGACACGGATTCAGATTCTGATTCCGATGGAGACTGATCCCTTCGCCCCGCCGCCCGGGCACGTGCCGCTGCCACTTGCCAAAAAACTTCCGGCCAATCGGCCGGCCATGGTCCGCATGCGGCTGAAGGGGTCAGCCAACGAGGGTCATCTTTACCGTGGCCAGCACCTTCACACGCCATGCATCGGGTGCGGGGGAAGGGCGCCATCCAGTTCGTCATCCACCGGGATTTTTCGTCCAACGATTTCCGGGGAAGTCTCCAAGTCTCTGAAAACCCTCGTCTACACGCTTCGTTACGGTGAGCCGGATTGGATCCTCGCCTGTGCCCCAACCCTTGATGTGTGGTGCTCCCGGCACCATCTCCCGTTGAAAGTGGTCTCCACCTGGCCGGAGGACTACCCCAGTTCGAAATTCGTTTATGTGGACCTCTTGCGCGAGTTTCTCGCCAGCACGGCTGATCGGGCACTCTTCATCGATGCGGACGTCTACATTCATCCGCTCGCGCCGATGATGGCGCTTGAAGCACCCGGACTGCACGCTCGCGCCGATCTTCCAGCCTCGACCCCACGATGGGCTGACTGGTTGGCACGTCACTATACCGGGCAGGACTTCTCAACCCACACTTACCGGCAGGCCGGCGTCTGGTCCTGTGATCGGGAGTCGGCTCGGATGATCCTGGCAGAGGCTGATTCTTCCTCAATGATCAAGGGATTCATGGAGCAACACCAGTGGAACGTGTGGCTCGCCCGGGCTGCAGCGAAGGGGATGCCGCTAGTGACGCTGCCCGATGGCTGGAATCGCCTGCCCCATCGTGAGCATGATCCTGCCTGGTTCTTTCACCTGGCTGGATCGACCAAAATGCAGGACCTGCAGTCCGTACGCGATCGCCATCAGCTTCCGGCGGTTCCCGAACCGGTGAGGCGGATTGAGAATCCTCCAGACGATCCCCTGGCCATCGTCTACCCTTGGCTTTCAACTGCCGCTGATTGGGACGAACTTCGGTATTCCCTTCGATCCGTGGAAGCTCATTTTACTGATCAGGAGTGCCCGATCTACATCCTCGGCGACAAGCGGCCCGATTGGTTGGCAGCGAAGAGCGGCCGCGTCAGATTCATTGAGTCTCCGACTTACGCCGCCGCCCTCGAAACCGGACTTCAGCTCGCGCGACAAGTCATCTGGATGAACGATGACATTTATCTGCTCAAAGAGTGCTCGGCTGAATACCTTGGCACGCCACTGGTTCGAAAAACCGACCGCGTTGGAGACGCTCTCCGGTGGGCGCATGGGCGGAATGCCTATCGCCGTGGCAAGGCTCGTGTTGTGCTCGCGCTCCATCATCTTGGCATGGATCGGGTCGCTGATTTTTCGACCCATACCCCCTATTTGTATGAAAGGGGAAAGGCTATCCAGACATTGGAGGCTATCGGGCTGTTTCATAAGATACCCTTTGAAACCGCCTACTATAATCACCATCGGATCACTGGCCGGGATCAGGGTTCGGCCAAAACGGATAACCTGACCAATGCGGCTGCCCGCTATCTCAATCACAGTGGCCGCACTCTCAACGCCGTGCTGAAGCTGGGCATTCAACGCCTGTTTCCCACCCCGTCCCCATGGGAGACGGTTGACGCCCCCGCGTCCCCATGATCTCGGCCAAAGTCGATTGCTCCGGCATGTTGGATGCCATGGGAGACTTCGCGAAGCTCACCCGCAAGGACATGCAGGTAGAGATGCGCGCCCAGGCTGGCATGCTCATCGGTCACGTGATCGCCCTCACGCCCCCGGGAGGTGGAAAAGGCCAGGCAATGAGCATTCAGGGCGGGGTGAACATCAGCGCCAAGCAGCACGGTGAAAAGAGCATCGCGGCCGATATCGCCCGGATATTCCCGACCACCAAGGCCTCCGAAGCCGAGGTCCGCGGCTGGATCAAGAACGGCGTGAAAGTCAGCATCGGCAGCAACAAGCGCGCCGTGCTGGTGAAGGACATCGCCTTCTCGATTGCAAAGATGAAACAAGTCCACCAGCTCGCCCGGAATCCAAGGTCCGGACGCGTCACGGTTGCCGGGGGCGACAACTGCGCATTCACCACCAGCGCCCTGCTCAAGCAATACACCAAGATCGAGCAGGCGAAGGCCGGCAAGCTCGCCGCTGGCTGGCTGGCAGCGGCGGATGAGCTGCGTACCTCGAAGCGCTACATGCCGGCGTGGATCACCCGCCAGGGGCGACGCCCGGGCGGCGTGGAAGTCATGGAGCGGGACGCCGGCACCGTCATCCACATGCACAACGATCAGACCTGGTTCCCAGGCGATATGACCGTTCGCGTCCAGTTCGCCCTTGATCGCCGGGAGAAAGGCATCCGCAAGGCGATGGACGCGATCATCGAGCGCCGCGGCAAGGCTGCCGAGAAAAAGCAGGGCGCCGGCGGCGTGAAGGGCGGTTGACAAGCGATCGCGCGGTGTATGCGCCTCTTCGTCGATCTCGATCTTCTCCAGCTCGTCCGCGCCCAGAATGACCGCCAGCCGGTCACCAATCTGGAATATAAGCGCGGTGATACCACTCCATTGGAAATCGGCTTCGTGCGCTCCGGCGTCCTCACGGCTCTGCCGACTGATGCTGTCCTGACCTTTGCCCTGAAAGTGAAAGGCCAGTATGACTCGGATCCGCTGGTCCTTTTCAATGACTTTACCGCCGGCACCGACCCGATCACCTACACCGGTGCCCCGAGCTTTAACACCGTCGAGCTCAACACGGCGTTGCACGTCGATAGTGACGGGACCAACGATCTGGCGTTCATCGATCTGATGGGCGAGCTGTCGTGGGCAGTGGCCGATGTGGATCCGGTTTCGATCAAGACGTTCACTGCCCGGGTGAACAACGATGTCGTCCGCGGCGATGAGGGGCTGCCCGTCAAATTGCCTGGACCGGCTGAATCCCGCATGCTCAAGCGAAAGGTCACCACGGATGAGACCACCACCGCCCTCACTCTGGATGGTCTGGACCTCAACGAGGACAACATGATCCCGCTCCCGGCCAATCAGGCGGTCCTGATCACCGGCACCGTTCATGTCCGCCATAGCTCCGGATTCACACGCGCCTGGAGCCTCGCCGCCCTCATCAACCGCGGCGATGGCGACGCCGTGTTCGTCGGCGACCCTACCCCTACCCTCATCGCGGGAGACGCCACTACCGACACCTACGATCTCGCCTGCGAGATCTCCGGCAGTGGCGATCGCTTCTTCATCGCGATCGAATCCAACAAGGCCCAGTGGTTTGCCAATCTGACCATCGTCCGGAATTCCTACGATGTCGCCACCGATCCCGACAGCGGCGGAGTCTAAATTTCCTAATCCGTGATCCCGCAACTCCCCACCTCGATCCCGACCAGCTTCACGCCCGATGATCCCGCCTTGCATCGGTTGATCAGGGCGGGCGTCATTTCTTCGGTCCGGAATTTTAGTTTCGCCTCTTCTCTGCCATCCGGCGCCACTCTCACCCGTGCGACTACCGGCACCCGTGTGAATTCCTCAGGCGTCGTCGTCACCGAGGCCATCGACGTTGCCCGCTTCGATTACGATCCCGGCACCCACGCCGCTCTCGGCCTGCTGGTCGAGCCATCCGTCACCAATCTCTGCCTCCAGTCGAATTCCTTCGATAGCGCTACCTGGCAGAAATCCCACGGTAGTGCGGCAGCCAATACCGTTGCCTCGCCCTCCGGTGCCACCGATGCCGACACGCTGACCCTCTCGACCACCGCCTACGACCTTTACCAGGCATTTACCGGCCTTACCCCCGGCGCGTTCTACACCCTCGCCCTCTGGGTCAAGCTCGGCACCGCTACCAACTTCGCCACGGTGGTCAATGATACCACGGCCTGGAATACCATCGCCGGATCCAAGACCTGGACTACCGCCGATGGTCTTTCCACCAGCGCCTGGAAGCGAATCAGCATCCGCATCATCGGCCCTGCCAATGGTAAGCTGAACTTCCACTTGGGTGCCCATGGCAACAGCGATGCTGCCCAGCAAACCGCTGGCACCGTCTTTGCGTGGGGCGCCATGCTGGTTACTGGCTCCATCGTCCCGCCGGACATCGCCACCACGACAGCAGCGGTCACCCGAGCGGCCGATATCCTCACACTGCCGCTTTCGGACGGGGTCTATCAAATCACCTACACCGATGCCAATGGTAGCCAGACCGCCGTCGATACCGTCATTTCCGGCCGCGTCTACCCTCGCGATGGCCAGAACCATCTCACCGGTATCACTGCCCTCCGCCTCCGCGCCGAGCCCGCGCTTGATACCGACGCCGCCACTTTCATCGCCGCCAATGGCCTCCGCCGTGCCGATGCCCGTGCCGCCCTCAGTGCCTTCGCCGTCGCGGTAAAAGCCTCCACCGTCCCATGGTCCGACGTCGTCGCCTGGCCGCTTGCCCCGCAGCGGAACAAGCTCACCGGAGCCACCATGGCCCCCTTCGGAGGCTGGACGGCTGCTCTCCAGACGGCCTCACTCAGCAATGAGTCATTGATGCGCACCGGCGATACCTACGGCCTCTACACCAACGACGGAAGCACGACTACCGCGTCCACGATGACGCGAGTCTCCATCCCCTCGCTGCCGCTCTCTGGGGATTACGGCTTCATTCAGCTCTGCCGCCCCCTCGGCAATCCGGCGGCCAATCGGGCCACCTATCAGGTGGGCAACATCTACGCCCTCCAGACCGGCTCCTGGACGAATTCGCTGCTGACCGACTTCGATTCCACCTTTACGCGCTCCTCGTGGTCCTCGCAGTGCAATGCGTATGGTCATGTCATGATCGGCTCTGGCCCGGCCGTAATGCTGGCCGAATACGGCAGCCGCCGTACGATTGCGGCCAACGATCACGGCACATTTACCGCCTATCTCGGCTCAAAGGCTGTCGCGGGAGCCGTTGGCAATAGCGACACCACCGGCTACCCGGAAATTATTCTCGAAGGAGCGGTGCTTCTCAACAACGCCACCGAAGCGAAGTGGAACACCCTCGCCGCCATCGCGAAGGCGACCCTCGCCGTTCAGGACAATAGACAACAAAATTTCCTGATCCAGCTCGGCCAGAGCCAGCCGGAAATCAACATGGCCATGCACTTCGATCGGCAAATTGCCATCGATTCCGATTGGCGCGGGCGAATGACGGTGGACTATTATTCCCGCAGCAATCAGCCCCTTTCCCAATGGATCGGGGCTGCACCATACGCACGCACCGGCTACTACCTCACCGATGTTTACAAGGGCGATGGAACATCCCTCATGGAGCTGCAAATTGCCCATGAAACACGCAGCAAGCGCCGCATCGTTCTTCTGCTTTGGCACGGTGAAGCGGGTGCTGGTTACGTGCAATCCGGAACCGATGCGGACAAGGATTTTCAGGCCAACACCTATCAGGATCAACTGAATGCCTTTCTCGGCTTCATCCGAGCGGACGTCGCGGCGATGGGGATGGAACTGAAAATCATCCTGTGCCAGATCGCCTGGATCACCGCCACCGGAAACGACCTGACCCGCACCAACACGGTGCGCGCCGCCCAGGCCGCTGTCGTCGCTGCCAATCCCGCCGACATGGTCCTGGTCGATACCACTCAATTCGAGCGCAATACCACTGATAACATGCACCTTGATGGAGTGGGTCGCCAACAGTTCGTCTCCACCGTCTGGCCTATCGTGAAATCCCTGTTGCCGCCCTGACCTGTTGACAGCGCCATCCCCCGATTATGGCCAGCGAACTCTATAACGCCACCGTTGCGGCGGGCGCCTATTCCACGGACATCACGGTCACTTCCAACGGCCTCGTCGGGGTGGTTTCTGATACCCCCATCCAGATCCATGATGTGAGCACGCTCGGTGGTGTCGAAAAGCTCACGCCCCTGCTGAAAACCCCGGCCGCCGGCGCGTTGTTCGTGCTTTCCGTCTCCGGCACCATCCGGATCTATTCGCTCGGCTCTTCGGCCTCCAAGGTGAAGGTGAACGCATGAACATTCGCCCCGCGATCATCGAGGCGGTGGCAGCATGGCTGGCCAATGGCTACACCGGCCCGGTATCGATCCGGAGCGAAGTCGCCGGCGAGCTGCTCGCGCCACCCTATGGCGTGGTCCGCATCGGCACGGCCGCGCCGCTGGCCCCCGGTGAACCGGTCTGGGAAGTCACCGTGCTGATCGCGGTCTTTCACGATTACGATTTCAGCACCGCTGCCGATGCCGAGGCCCAATCCGGCGTGCTCTTCGCGAAGATGGACGAGAAGGATGCAGATGGTGGCGACCAGTACGCCGCCTTCGTGGAATTCTGCGAAGGCCGCGGCCTGGCGGTCTCGATGATGCAGCCGGTGGAATCGAACTTCAGCACGACTGAGGACCGCTGGCAAAACGTGCTCGGCGTGCAGATGATCGCCTGTTTGTGATTTGACTCCGTTTGCCCGGGATATGTCAGCGAGCATCAAAGGCAGAATAGTATCGTTTGGGATCCCGGGTAGCCTCGCTACCAAGGCCCACACCGTGACCACCTCCGGCATCCTTCAGGGAGCCTCCGTCAATGGCGGCGGGGAAACCGGCACCGTCCAGGACGAGGGGAACGACACCGTTACCCGCATCGATTCCAAGGCGGAGAACAAGATCAACTTCGAAATTCTCTGCGAGCCGGATACCGAGATGCCCGCCAAGGGGCAGGAAGTGACCGGCCTCGGCACGATCGACGGGATCGACTTCGACGCCGGCCGCGTTTTCGTGGACGATCCGAAAACCGACTACAGCAACAACGCGGTGAAGAAGATGTCCTTCGCCTGCACGCATTACCCGATGATGCCGGCTGACACGGATTGATCGTCATGACCAATCTCGAAGTCATCGCGGCGGCGGCTGAGGAAGCCGGCCGCCGCACGCCTCCTACCGTGCTGGAAGCCTTCGCGGGTGCCACACCGAGAGTCTTCGGCCGCCCGATCCGCCCGGTCTCGCTCGGGGCTTGGATCGCGTTTGAAATGATCGGCCATCCTTTCGTGATGGGGAACGAGGCCGTCGAGATGTATGACTTCGCCTGTGCCCTCTACATCCTGAGCGCTCCGTCCGAGGAAGTGCTCGATGCGATCCAGGCCGGAACCTTCCGCCACCAGGTGCTGCAGGTGGCCGATGCCGTGCAGGTGACCGACCTTGAGGTTTCCCTCGATCTGCTGAAAAGCCACCTCGCCAAGGCCTTTGGCACGGCCATGCCGATGCGCCAACCCGGCGAAGCTCAAAAAAAAACGGCGGATTCGGATTCGTCCTGACACTCCTCACCAATAGCTGTGCCACCTTCGGCTGGACCGTGCGGTACGTGCTCCATCAGGTGCCCCTGCTCCAGCTTTTCGCGCTCTCCGCCTGCCACGCCTGGAGCAAGGGCCTCGAACCCGAGGGCGAGAACTACGAGGACCGGGAAATCTGCCGCCTCGTGACCCTGGCCAAGGCCGCGCGCGTTGACTGATCCCGTTTCCCCATGGCTGGCACCAACATCACCATCGGCGCGGATCTATCGGTTTTCGCCCGCCTCAAGGCCAAGGCCTCCGAGACCGCCAAGCACGTTCAGGACGCCTTTGTGTTCCGCGCGGGCCAGAAGATCTTCGACGGTGCCCTTGAGCAGGTGAAGAAGCTCCCTGACGCCATCAAGGAGGCCGTCGACATGGGAGCCAAGCTGCAGGACATGATGAACCGCACCGGGGCCAAGGGGCAAGGCCTCGTGGTCCTCCAGCAGATGTTCAAGAACGCTGGCAGCGAGGCCGAGGCCGTTCCGAAGGCGCTCAACAAGATGCAGAAGGCCCTCGCCGGCGTGAATGAGGACGGCGAGCCGACCGGCAAGGTCTTTGCGGAAATCGGCCTGTCCGTTTCCGAGCTGATGGCCATGGATCCCGCCCTGGCATTCGGCAAGGTTGCGGAAGCGATCGCCCGCATCGAAAACCCAGCTAAGCGCTCGGAAGTGGCGATGCGGATCTTCGGCAAGACCGGCGGCGAGCTCCTCGCGGTGATGAACAATCCCGAGGCCTTCGCGGAAGCGCAAAAGCAGGTCGGAGGCTTGGCCGATACTCTCACGGAAAATGCCGCCGAGTTCCACCGCCTCAAGGACAATGTCGAGGCCCTGCACATCAAGGTCCTCCAGCTAGCGGCCGGACTCATGTCGGAGCTGGCACCCGCCCTCGATGGAGTTGGCAAGAAAGCGGCCGGCACGGACCTGACCGGTTATGGCAAAGGCATCGGCACCGCCGTGAAAGCCACGGTTGAGGGTGGGGCGGATATTGTGAAGTTTCTGGACAAGGTTTCGGGCGTGAATCTGATCCCGGCCATTCATGGCATCGTATCCGATCCGGCTGGAGCCATCTCGTCCCAGAATCAGAAAAACCGGGACGATCTCGATCCTGCCAAAATCGCCAAAGAGGCGGTGAAGCCGGAAGACATTGCGAAAAAGCTCGAGGAGTTGGAAAAGAAGCGGGCTGAGCTGAAAGAGCTGGCGGCTCAGGTGATGAACAATCCCGATGTCGATCCGGCCGAGATCTCCAACGCGAAAGTGTCTCTGGAAAGCGGGCTGACTGAACTCGACGCGATCGCCAAGAAGCTCCGCGGGGTGACGAAAGAGCAGATGGCCGCGAACCAGGCAACGCGTGACGCCGCGATGGCGGAGGCCGAACATGCAGCCCTGATCGATAAAACTGTGAAGGCTTACGAGGCGCTTTCCCAGCGGCTCGAAGAGGCCAAAAAGAAGACGATCGAGCGCGCCGGCAATCGTGAATCCTCGGACACCGGGCAGGTGACCGAGGCGCAGATGAATGCCGCGAAAAAGGAGCTGGCCGACGTGCAGGCGAAGTTCAGCCAGCCGGTCAAGGACCTGATGGGTGCCGGGTTTTCCGGAACTGGCATTGCCGACTCGATCAAGAACGATCCCGATCCGGTTCGCCGCGATAGCGACACCAAAAACCTCATTCAGGCGATGGAGGCTGCCGATCGGCTGGCCGATCTCCAGAAAAAGCAGGCAGACGAGGCCGCGAAGCTCGCGAAGAGCCGTGAGGAAGCCACGGCCACGTACGCGTCGGAACTGGCGATCCTCCAGGCGGATATCGCCGGCAGTTCCGAAAAGGTCCGCCAGCTCAAAAAGGAGGAAGAAATCCGCACCAAGATTGCCGAACTGGTGAAGGCGGGGATCGCTAACACCTCGGTTGATGGAAAGGACGGCGAGGCTACTCGCCGCGCCAAGGCCCTTGCCGATGCCAAGGAGCAAGCGGTGCGCGCCGGCGCGGTGCGCGCCGCCCAAGGAACTGTTCTGGATGCGGAAGCCCTTGCCAAGGGCACCCGCAAATCCCTCGGGATGAAAAACCCTCTCGATTTCTCACCGGAGGAAAAGCGGGCGATGGAAAAGCGTTCCAAGGAACTCTTCGACTCGGGTGGACTATCAAAAGACGAGTCCGACAATGCCGCCCGGAATGAGAACCTGCTCGATAAGCTCAAGGAGGTTCGGTCCAAGTCGGACGGCCTGCAGGTGCGGTCCTCGGTTAGCGCGGTCGATAGCATGCAGCGCATCGGCGGCGGCGGCGGCGTGGCCTCTAACGGTCTCGACTACGCCAGGCAGATGGCCGACTACCAGCGCCAGACGGTGGAGATCCTCACGGCCATGCACGGCAAGATGCCGGGGCCGATCTGAATTGACAGGGAGGCTCTCGCATCATGAGGGCCTTCCTGCTTCCGATCCTTGCCGCCGTGGCCGTCGCCATCCCCGCCTGCGTCACGTCGTGCAGCCCTCTCGGCAATCCCCCACCGCGGGCGATCATCGTTCCCAAGGCCTCCAAGCCCGTGAACCTCGCTCCCGCCGTCGCCAGCGCCGCCAAGGCCAGCGCCCAGGGTAAAGCCGCCGGCGATGCCATCACGTCCACCGGCAAGGCCGTGCAGGACGCGGACGCTGCCATCGAGAAAGCCCAGCCGCTGGCCGATGGCAACAGCGAGTTGATCGGCCTCCTCGCCGCCGCCCGCGCTGAAATCGCGATCGCCCGTGCCTCGACCGATCAGGCTGCCGGCCAGATCCGGCAGCAGGCTGTCACGATCGAAAGCCTCGGCCAACAGTTGCAGACGGCCTCGACCGATCTGGCGGCCCGTGATGCCGAGCTCGCCCAATACCGGCAGGCGCTGCCCCAGGCCAATGCCACGATTCGCGACGACGCGAAGGTTCAAAAAGCCATCCCCGGCCTGATCGCGGGCAAGGCCGCGAATGGCGTCTACAAACACGCGATCTGGTTCGTGGCCGGCGGGATCGTGATCCTGCTGCTGATCTATCTCGGCCTCAAGGCCGCACAGGCCTCCGCCCAGGTGGCGGCCAAAACCATCGCGCCTCCGCTGTGAAAAATCTCCTGCACCTGATCTGGTTCATCCTTCGGCTTCGTGCCGGAGAGCTGGAGAAGGCCCCACCTGAAACTGAACCGAAACATTGATATGTCCGACCCCGTTCCAACTCCCATCCCGGCACCCGCTGCCGCTCCTACCATCGTCACCCCCAGCGGTGTGATTGCGGCACCAGCTGGCCCCGTCGCCAAGCCATCCCTGATCGGCGGCATCGTCACCGGCATCAAGAACGACGCCGAGCGCACCGATGCCTTCCTGAAGAAGATCCCCCTCGTCAGCTACGTCCGCCGCTACTGGCTGATCCTCGTGCTCCTCGCCGGTGCCGGCTATCTGGCCCTCGACGACAAGCTCTTCGCCTTGATCGGCACCGCCATCTACGCGCCGGCTCTCGTGCTGATCGCTGCCCTCGCCGGCCTGCTGATCCGTCACATCATCAATGCCGACACGGCGGATCAATGCATCCATTCCGGGGAATACGATACGACCTGGAAGACCGTTCTCACTGCCAAGGAGCGCCTCATCATCACGGTCGTCCTCGGCATCGTCTATTTCCTTGGCGCGTGCCTGATCGTGGCCGCCGTCGCCAAGTAACAACCGCGGGGAGCAGGCGCACGGACGGCCCCATGTGCCGCCCGGTCCGGGTTCGATCCCCGACCCTGCAACCACAGTCCGCTTTCCTATGACCGCCATCCTCAAGCTCCTGGTCGCCGCGCTCGTCATCGCCGGCGTTTCCCATCTGCCACCGGTGAAGTCGCACCCGGCGACGCTAAATGAGCAGCGCTGGGCCTCGGCACGGATCCGCCCGGCCTGGACGATCTCGCTCGACAAGGCCGTCTTCCGTTTCCAGCGGGATCGTGCCCGGTACCACACCATCGAGGCGATGCGCCCCCACGGCATGCCCGCCGCGGTGATCTTCGGCCTCCACGGCCGCGAGAGCTCGTGGGACTTCTCGAAGCACCTCCACGAGGGCAGCCCGCTCACCCATCGCACCCGCGACGTGCCCAAGGGCCGGCCGCTCGGCAATCCACCCTTCACCTTTGAGCAGAGCGCGGAAGATGCCCTCTACATCCTCAAGCACGAGGACCGGGTGACCTGGTCGAGCATCGATGCCGCCCTTTCCGCGATCGAGGCCTACAACGGCACCGGCTACCTGCGGTATCATCCCACGGTGCCGAGCCCGTACCTCTGGTCGGGCACCCAACTCTACGGCCGCGGCAAGTATGTGTCCGATGGCCGCTTCAGTTCCACCGCCGTGGACGAGCAGCCCGGCGTCGCCGCCATCCTCATCCGCATGCGTGACCGTGGAATCCCCCTGCCTTTCTGACGAGCCCGAGCCAATGACCCAGGACTCCCGCCTTACCAAACTGGAAAGCGCCGTCGCCGGTCTGGCGGATGGCCTGAAGCAATTCGTGGATGAGTCCCGGGAATACCGGTCCCAGCAACGCGAGGAGAGTAAGGCCATGTGGGAACACGTGGAAAAGGGCCGGGCACGCATCACCTGGCCGCTGATCGTCGGCATCGGCGGTTTCGTGCTCGCCGCCGTCTCAGCCGCCGCCAGCGTCGGCCATGCCTTCATGGAGTCCCGCGCCAAGCAACTCGAAATCCGCGAGGAATACGCCGAAAATGAACGCGAGCAACTCCGCCACCAGATCGAGCGCCTCGAAGACCGTAACGCGGCAATGATCGCAAAAGCGCCTTAATCGGCATTGATTCTTATCAGATGTTTTTCAGAACCGCTTTACGCTATCCTTTGTAACTCACTGATTTTCAAATGGCGGACAGGGTGGGATTTGAACCCACGGTAGGGTGTTAGCCTACGTTCGATTTCGAATCGAGTGCCTTCAACCGCTCAGCCACCTGTCCGTGTATCGCGGGGGCGGCAAATTAGCAACCGGCCCCCGGTTGTAAAGCCCCCAATGGTAGGAATTTCAGCGCAGCGGGGAGTTCGATTCTGAACCGGAGTGCTGGAGCTTGCTCCAGCCCACCGCGGACACAGCTTGCTGCGGGCGGACGAGCCACCTTACGGGGAGACGGAGGTCCGGTAGAGGCGGAGCAAGCTCCGCAATGCCCTTTGGCGGGAGCAAGCTCCCGCACTCCGGAAGCCTCAATCCGGAAACACGATCGCACGGTGGCCGTCGAGGATGGTGCGATCGTGGACGTGGTAGCGGATGCCCTTGGCGAGGGCGGCACGTTCGCAGTCGCGACCGAGGCGGACGAGATCGTTCGGGCCGTGGAAGTGCTGCACGCGCTCGACTTCCTGCTCGATGATCGGGCCGGCATCGAGCTCGCCGGTGACGTAGTGGCAGGTGGCGCCGATGAATTTCACGCCGCGCTCGTGGGCCTGCTTGTAGGGATTCGCCCCGATGAAGGCGGGCAGAAAGCTGTGGTGGATGTTGATGATGCGGCCGGCGAATTCCTCGCAGAACCAGTCGGGCAGGATCTGCATGAAGCGGGCGAGCACGACGAGCTCGACCTGCTGCGCCACGAGCAGGTCGCGGATCTCGCGGAAGCCGGGCTCGCGACGGTCGCCGTCCATCTCCACATACTGGAAATCGAAGCCGGCGCGCTCGGCGACGGGGCGGCAGACCTCGCGGTTGCCGATGACGGAGGTGACTTCCACCGGCAATTCACCGAGCTCGGCGCGCCAGAGGATTTCCTGGAGGCAGTGGTCGGTCTTGGTGACGAGGACGGCGGTGCGCATGCGGAACGGCAGGCGGCGGAAGTGCCAAACGGCGCGCAACGAACGGCCGAGGGTGCCGAAGCCCTCGATGAAATCGCCGGTGTCGACATCGAGGCCGGAGGTTTCGACCTCAAGGCGGGCGAAGAATTTCTTGCCGAGCTGGTCGGAGAACTGGGCGAACTCGACGAGGTTGCCACCGTGGGAGGCCACGTAGGAGGCCACTTTCGCCACGATGCCCGGTTGATCGGGACAGCTCAGTTTCAGGATCAATCCGCCGCGTGCCATAGGGCCGCGAGCATGGAGGAGCGGACGCAGGCGTCAACCGGCGAGAATGCCGGATCGATTGGCAGAACGCCGGAGCAGTGGAAGACTGAGGGAAGAAATAGCCTTCCCTTTTTGGATCACCACGAATCACACGAATGGACACGAATTGGAGAACCCGAGGGTCGGATCGATCCCTTCTGTTTTCGTGAAATTTCGTGCCTTTCGTGGTAAGAAATCGTCTGGCCGCCCTTCACCCAAGGATCATCGGATGAGAGAAACGGCCTTCCTCTTTTTGGATAACCACGAAGGACACGAAATGGAGAACCAGAGGGCCGGATTGATCCACTCTGTTTTCGTGAAATTCGTGCCTTTCGTGGTTGAATATCCGATGGGCAGATTGGGCCCCGGATCCACGACGGCCTCAGCGGGGCGAGAAGATCAGATCGGAGGCGGCCATGGCGGGCTGCTCGGCGTTCTTGTCCGCCGTTTCGATGGCCGGGTCGATCTTGGGATCGAAGTACTGGGCGCGCACCGGGTGTGGGACGGCGGTGGAGTTTCCGATCATCGTGGCGGCTTCACGGGAGAAGACGAAGAAGATCGCGGAAAGCATGAAGGTGGCGGCGACTCCGACGAGGCCGGGGACCCACCAGCGGTAGCCGGAGCGGGCGGCGAGGCCGGCTTCCTGGGCATCCCAGACCGGGAGCGAGGGCGGTGCGGCGCGGCCGGAGCGGAAAATCGAGCGGGTGCGGGGCTTCGGTGCCTCGTGGACCGCGGTGCGGGTGATGACATCCGGCCAGGTGACGGCCTTGAACAGGCGCGGGGCCGGTTCGTGGAAAAGCGGTTTGGTCAGGGCCATGCCCGCGAAATCCTCATCGCAGGAGGAAAGGCAGAGTTCCTCGTGGGCCACCGGCATGCGTTCGTAGCAGGCGCCGTAGCTCACCTCGCGGATGGCCTCGTCGGTCACGAAGTCCCCCCAGGAAGCGCTTTCGGAAGCGGGGGTCTCTTGATCGGGGCGGACCGGAAGGGGGGCTAATCCAAGGATATACATGGCTTTGGATAAACTTTGGCCACGGTTTGCATCGAATATCGGCTTGTGTCAATGATCAAGTTTCCCAAAGTAGTTTTTTGAGGCACGCGGCGGCCCCTTTTTCCGGTGGGCAAACCGTTAGAAAAGGCGTGAAATCCAGTCAATCCCGGTGTTCACTGAGACTCGATGAAAACCTATTTGGTGATGACGGTGCTGGGGCCTGACCGGCCGGGGTTGGTGAGTTCGCTTTCGGCCGTGGTGGCGGATCACGGCGGAAACTGGCTGGAAAGCCGGATGGCGCGGCTGGCGGGACAATTCGCGGGCATCCTGCGGGTGGAGTGCGGGGATCAGGAAGTCGACGGCCTGACCGCCGCGCTGAAGACCCTGGAAGAAAACGGGCTCTCGATCCACCTGGCCAAGGAACACGAGGGTGCTCCCCTGCCCCACCACACCGTCACGATCGACGTGGTCGGCAACGACCGCCCGGGCATCGTGCGGGAACTGGCGGCCGCGATCACCGCGGCAGGCGGCAACGTGGAGGAACTCGTGACCGGCCTGGAAAGCGGCGCCATGATCGGCCAGCCGCTCTTCCGCGCCAGCGGCACGGTGTCGCTGCCGGAGACGGCAGCGGTGGAAACTCTCACCGCCGCGATCGAGGGCCTCGGTGCGGATTTGTCGGTGGAGGTGAAGTAGTGGGTTGAGATGGGCCGCGCAACGAAGTAGCGCTGAGCTCCCGCTCGGCGTGTGTCTGGCGGGGCTTTTGAGGTAGGGGCCGATCCTTGCGGCGAAGACATCTCCGCAGTACGCGAAGGAGGACCTTCGCGCTACTTCGCTTCGCGCCCAAGGACGGGAGCGCCGCAGGCGAAGTAGCGCTGAGCTCCCGCTCGGCGTGCGTCTGGCGGGGCTTTTGAGGTAGGAGCCGATCATGGCGGCGAAGACGTCTCCCCAACACGCGAAGGAGGACCTTCGCGCTACTTCGCTTCGCGTCTTTACGATCCGCTTAATTTGTGGTCTTTCGCGCTCCAATGAAGGATGACTTCCAACCGAAGTTCTTCAACCCGGAGCGCCCGATCGAACGGCATCGGAGGAACCTTCCGCACTGGAGTCAGGAGAGGGTCGTGACGTTTGTCACCTTCCGGCTGGCCGATTCGATACCGCGCGAACGGCTGGCGGAATGGGAGGCGGAAAGACGCCGCTGGCTGGTCGAACGTGGAAAGACCACTCAGGGAGATCTACATGAGGTTCTATCCCGCCTATCACCCGACGAACGGATCGAATATCTCCGGGCATTTGGCCGCCGGTTTCATGCTCTGCTGGATGAGTGCTCTGGTTCCTGTTGCCTTCGCCAATCTGCCTGTGCCCGAGTGGTGGAACGGGTCCTGAGGGATTTTGACGGAGACCGCTATCTACTGGGCTCCTATGTGATCATGCCCAATCACGTTCATGTTCTCGCGTCTCCGCTGGAGGGGTTCGACATGGCGACCATTGTCCGTTCATGGAAGACCTTTTCGGCCCGGGAACTCAACCGGCTATTAGGAATTCGTGGGCAAGTTTGGCAGCGGGAGAGCTTTGATCATCTGGTGCGGGACGGGGCGTCGTTGCGTGGCTTTGAACGCTACATTGGCGAAAATCCGGTGAAGGCTGTGCTGAAGGAAGGAGAGTTTGTTTTAGGGAAGGGCTTGATGCCGGGATCACCCTGAGAGTCTGCTCCCGGGGAGCTGACGGGCATTGGGGGTAAGGGGCTGGTCATGGCGGCGAAGACGTCTCCCCAACACGCGAAGGAGGACCTTCGCGCTACTTCGCTTCGCGCCCGCGGACGGGAGCGGGCAACGGAGATTTGCCGCTACGCGCGCACTTTCCGGGGGAATCGGTCAAGACGGGGGTGCGATAGTGGTTCCAATGAGCATTCAATCCGTCCGCGAGCGTCTCGACCGGTTCAAGCAGCAACCAGCCAACGATGAGGCCCTGGCGAAGGAGGCCGTGGAGCTTGCGGCGGACTTGCTGGATGCGGCGCGCAAGGAGCAGCGGTGTTCGGAAAAACGCCAGGCGGCGCAGATGGCGCGGATGATGGTGGACCCGGCGGGCAAGGCGTTCACGCTGGCGATGGCCGACCAGGTGTTCCGGCCGCCGACGCATGCGCGCTCGGCCGCGCAGTTCCGCTATCTCGTCGAAGGCTATGGGGTGCCGCATTACCTGTCGCTGCCGGAGCGGGTGGCGATGAAGGCGGGCGCGACGTTTTCAGCGGTGGCACCGGAGATCGTGATGCCCGCCGTCACCGGGGCGATGCGCGCCCAGAGCGCGGCGGTGATTCTGCCCGCCGAGGATGAGAAGCTGAAGCCGCTGCTGGCGCGTCGCAAGAAGGCCGGCATGCGCATGAACCTGAACCAGCTCGGCGAGGCGATCCTGGGCGAGGGCGAGGCGGAGCACCGCATCCAGGCCGTCATTGATCGCTTGAAGTCGCCGGAGTGCGACTACCTCTCGGTGAAAATATCCGCGATCTTCTCGCAGATCCATCTCGTGGGCGAAACGGAAACGCTGGCCCGCATCACCGACCGGCTGCGCCAGCTCTACCGGGTGGCGATGGAGAATCCCTTCGAGGGACGACCGAAGTTCGTGAACCTCGACATGGAGGAATACCGCGACCTGCACCTGACCTGCGATGCGTTCCGGCAAGTACTAGACGAGCCGGAGTTCCTGAAGCTGGAGGCCGGGATCGTGCTGCAGGCCTATCTGCCGGATTCGTGGCCGGTGCAGAAGGACCTCATCGCGTGGGCGAAGGAGCGCGTGGCACGCGGCGGTGCGGGCATCAAGATCCGCATCGTGAAGGGCGCGAACCTGGCCATGGAAAGCGTGGAGGCCGAGCTGCACGACTGGCCGCTCGCGCCGTATGATTCGAAGGAGGAAGTGGACGCGAACTTCAAGCGCATGGTCCACGAGGCCTGCAAGCCGGAGACGGCGAAGGTGGTCCGCCATGGCGTGGCCAGCCACAACCTTTTCGACATCGCCTACACGCTGCTGCTGCGCGCCCAGCAAGGCGTGGAGGACCGGGTGGAATTCGAGATGCTGGAAGGCATGGCCAACCACCAGGCCCGCGCCGTGCATGAGGCGGCGAGCGGCCTGCTACTCTACGCACCCGTCGTCACCCGTGAGGATTTCCACAGCGCCATCGCCTACCTGGTGCGGCGTCTGGATGAGAATACCTCTGAGGAAAACTTCCTGCACGACCTCTTCGACATTGCGCCGGGGAATGCGGCGTGGCAGCGCCAGGAGCAGCGGTTCCTCAAAGCCTGCGCCCGCAAGGACACGGTACTGGCCGGCCCGAAGCGGCATCAGGATCGCAATACCGAAACGACCACTCCCCTGCCCCTGGAGTCCACCTTTCACAATGCGGACGACACCGACTTCTCGCTGGTGCAGAACCGCAAGTGGGCGCGCACGACCATCGACGCGGCGCGCGGCGCGGCCATTCCGGATGTGCCGCTGGTGATCGCCGGACACGAAGAGAGCGGTTCGGAAACGGCGGAAGGACAGGATCCCTCGCGACCCGGCGTGGTGGCGTATCGTCACGCGCTGGCCGGTCCCGAGCAGGTCGAGCGTGCCCTGCAGGCGGCGGTTTCCGCCCGCGGCGGCTGGCAGGCGCTGGGCTACGAGGCCCGTGGTGAAATCATGCGCAAGGTGGCGGCCGAGGTGGCCAATGCCCGCGCCGAGGCGACCGCGACCATGCTGCTGGATGGCGGCAAGGCGGTCACCGAATCCGACGGAGAGATTTCCGAGGCGATCGACTTCGCCAACTACTATGCGCGTGGTTTTTCCGCCTCCGGCTTCGACGATGGCGCGGAGTTCGAGCCCTTCGGCACCGTGCTGGTCACGCCGCCGTGGAATTTCCCCTTTGCAATTCCACTCGGTGGCATCGTGGCGGCGCTGATCGGCGGCAACACCGTGATCATGAAGCCCGCGCCGGAAACGGTGCTAACCGCCTGGGTGATGGTGAACTGCCTGTGGCGCGCCGGCGTGCCGAAGGACGTGCTGCAGTTCGTGCCGTGTCCGGACAATCACATCGGCCAGTCTCTCGTCACCGATGACCGCATCGGCGCGGTCATTCTAACCGGTGCCTATGAAACCGCGCGGATGTTCCTCGGCTGGAAGCCGGAGCTGCGCCTGTTCGCCGAAACCAGCGGCAAGAACTCGCTCATCATCACCGCGGCGGCGGATCCGGACCAGGCGATCAAGGACCTGGTGAAGAGCGCCTTCGGCCACGCCGGCCAGAAGTGCTCGGCGGCCTCGCTGGCCATCGTGGAGGCCGAAGTTTACGACAATTCGGGCTTCCGCAAGCAGCTCAGGGACGCGGCCAGTTCGTTCAAGGTTTCGAGTGCCTGGAATCTGGACACCATCGTCACGCCGGTCATCCGCGAGCCGGGCGCCGAACTTCTCCGCGCCCTCACCCAGCTCGATCCGGGCGAGGAGTGGCTGCTGGAGCCGCAGATGGTCGATGGCAATCCCTGCCTGTGGTCGCCCGGCATCAAGCTCGGCGTGGTGCCGGACAGTTGGTTCCGCCGCACCGAGTGCTTCGGCCCGGTGCTCGGGCTGATCCGCGCCAATGATGTGAGGCACGCCATCCGCATCCAGAACGACTCGCAGTTCGCCCTCACCGGCGGCATCCACTCCCTGGACGACCGCGAGATCGAGCTGTGGCGTGAGAACGTCGAGGTCGGCAACGCCTACATCAACCGTCCGATCACCGGGGCGATCGTGCAGCGCCAGCCTTTCGGTGGGTGGAAGCGCTCGTGCTTCGGGCCCGGCTCGAAAGCGGGCGGACCGAACTACTGCCAGCTCTTCGGCACCTGGACGCAAACGGCCCAGCCCCAACAGCTCGCCAAGCCGCATGGCGCCTCCGCCGCGCTGTTGGACAAACTGGTGGCCGTCCTGCCGGATGACGCTCCCGCGCTGATCGCCGCCGCCGGCAGCGATGCGCTGTGGAATGCCAACGAATTCTCGAAAGACCACGACCCGAGCGGCCTGCGCTTCGAGGCAAACGTGTTCCGTTACCGGAAGTTCAAGCGCGTCCTCATCCGCGCCGGAGAACCGCTCAGTGACGCGGATCTCGCCCGATTGCTGTTAGTCGCCGCGGCGATGGGGATTCCCGCTGAACTTTCGCTGGCCGCACCGCGTCCCTGGGTGGCGAAGCTTGGGATTACAAACAGCGTCGAAACGGAGGCCGCGCTGGCCGCCCGTCTGGGCGGAGTAGCGGACCAGTTTGGCCTGCTGCGGGCCCCAAACGCTGGCCCCGTATTGAAAACCGCCGCCATCGCCACCGGCCTGCGCTGGGCCGACGGCGCGGTTTTGGCCAATGCGCGCCTCGAATGGCCCGCGTGGCTCCGCGAGCAGGCGGTTTCGGAAACTCGCCATCGATACGGAAACCTCTTGCCGAAGCCCTCGGAATTGGTGAACTGAACACGTCTCTGCCGCGCAGCGCCGCCGGGAAATCCGGGGGGAGAACTCGGTGGTCGCGCGGTGGGGACACTTCCCGTTGGGAGACTTGAGATGAGCGATGCCGTCAACCGGGTGACCCTGCGGGTTTATTCTGGATCTGTATCCGCCGGAGTGATACCAGCTTGAACCATTCAACAGACGCGTCGGGTTTGAATTCCGAGTCCCGGAGGGCATGCGCGTCAACTTGAGGGCAATGTGGCCGGCTGAGGGCAATGTGGCCGGCGTGTTCTGAAAATCTGTATCCCGAAGGGATGGCAGCATCGGTAGCCGGAGGTTGAGGAGCCTTGGCGACGACACCTCCGGTCGGGAGGGCTCTTCATCCGATCCCGGAGGCGATCGCAGCCACGGGCTTTCGCCGGGAAATGTCCGCCTTGCTGCGACCCGCTCCGGGGTCGAATGCGGGAACCGCTTATCCGGAGGTGTCGTCGCCCAAGGCTCCTCAACCTCCGGCTACTTGGGCTGCGATGCCTTCGGCATCAAGAGACAAACCTCCCTGAATTCTCAAAGGTATGCCTTAAGTTGACGCGCATGCCCTGCGGGACTTTCAGTGCAGAGGCCTGAAGAGTCTCACTTTATCCAATGAAATTGGTATGAGCTCGGTTCGCGTCCCCTCTCCGCCGGCGCAGCAGCATCAGCGCGCCGAGACCGCCGAGCAGTGCGGGGCCGGGCTCGGGGACGGCCATGAGGGCCACGTCATTGCCACCGGTGAACGAGTTGGTGGTGGAATCGGCCAGGTAGGTGATCTCGTAAGCCTGGCTGCCAATGCTGATGAAGGACCCTTCCGACATGCCGGTGAAGGTGCCGCTGATGGCGTCCGTGCTGTCGTTGGCCAGGATAAAAAGCAACGTGCCATTCGCGGGCGTGTAGCCGGTCGAGGTGAGCGAGAGGGTGCCGTTCAGCGCGACCGTGCCGGTGACGTTGAGCTGGTCGTATTGGGTGCCGACGGTGCCGCCGTTGACCTCCATCGACAAGGTGCCCGCAGTTTGCAGATTGAAGTTTCCCGAAGAGAGAATGCCGGGGCTGTTGCCGGGACCAACGGTGCCGCCGCTGGTGACCGTGAGCGCGCCGACGGTGCCGGCTCCGCCGAGGGTGCCGCCGCTGTTCACGGTGACCGCACTGCTCGCGATGTTGCCGTTCACGACAAGCTTGCCGGTGGTGACGGTGGTGGCGCCGGTGTAGGTGTTGATGCCGGTGAGCGTTAGGGTGGAGGAGCTGTTGTTCATTGTCAGCGTCTTGCCACTGCCGGCGATGACGCCGCTGTAGCTGCTGTTGGCGCCGCTGGTATAGTTCACGCTGCCGGTGACGGTGCTGGAACTGCTGCCGGCGGCCAGGGTGCCGCCGGTGACGTTCAGGCCGCCATTGGCGGTGAGGTTCGCACCGGAGCCGATGGTGAAGGTGCCGCTGCTGGAGGTGACCGCGCCGGTGACGCTGCCGGTGCCGTTCCAGTTGCCGCCGGTGACGCCCAGGGTGCCCGCAATGGTGCCGGAGGAGCTGATCACGCCACTGCCGGTGAGGGTGGCATTTCCATTGATGGTGCCGCTACCGCTGAGAGTGCCGGCGGTGCCGATGCCGACGGTACTGCCGGAGGCGAGCGAGCCATCGACCTGCAAGGTGCCCGCGGTGACGGTGGTTGCGCCGGTATAGGCATGGGTGCCACCGAGAATGAGCGTGCCCGTTCCGAGTTTGGTCAGCGCGCCGGTGGTGGCGGCCGACGCACCGGAAATGGTCAGTGTGTTGGTGGTGACGTCGATCGAACTGGTGGTTCCGGCGGTGAGGGTGAAGCCGCGATCGGTGCTGGCCGTGGAGCCGGTGTATTGGAGGGTGCCGCCGCCAAGAACGAGGTTGGACACGGCGTTGGAAGCCTTGCCGATGCCGCCGGCCACGCCGCCATTGTTGATGGTGGCAACCGAGAGAACCCCTGCGTTGACGGTCGTCACGCCGGTATAGGTGCTCGCTCCGGTTAGAGTAGCGGTGCCGCTGGTGGTTTTGTTCAGGGCAACAGCCCCTGCAAGTATGGCACTGACCGAGCCGCTCTTCATTTCGAAGGTGCCGGTGGTGGTCAGGGTGCCGGTGCCGGTGATCGCCCCCCCGCCATCGACGGTAACCGTGCCCACGCTGTCGGTAAATGAACCCAGGCTGAGAATGGCCGTCGACCCATTCACCGTTACCCCGCCGGTGCCGATGGCGTTGTTGATCCCGTAGGCCAGGGTGCCGGCGTTGACGGTGGTGAGGCCGGAGTAGGTGTTGGCACCGCTGAAGGTCTGCGTGGATGAGCCGTTCTTGATGACTGCTGCCGGACCGGCGGCACCGCCGTTTTGAATCGTGCCCGAGTAATTTCCATTCACGGTGCCATTGATCTGAAGCGTACCCGTCCTGTTATCGAAGGCGATCAGCGTGGATGAATTGCCGCCCTCAAGTGCGCCGACTTGCGCCACCGGGTTGGTGACACCGTTGCCAAACTGGAGGTAGGTTTGGCCGGTTCCGGTCGCGGTGATGGACAACTTCGCGTTGGCCAGAAATGCCTGGGTTGCAAGGCTGGCATTGTTGTTGATTTGAACATTATTGGCGGTGGTGGTGCCAATCAGATTGACCACGCTGCCTGCGGCCACGCCGTTGGTCGAGGTGACGCTGAAGCCTGAGTATCCGGTCCCGCCGCTGACATCCAGAGTCAGTGTGCCAGCGACGCCGGAATAGTTGCCGGAAAGGGTGTCAAGCGTGCCGCTGGTGGTGGTGGACTTCAAGGTGCCGGTCTGGCCGCTCGCGATGGTGACGCTGTTCGCGAGCGTCATCGCCGCCCCGGTCATTTGCAAGGTGCCGCCGCCAGAGAGAGTGATGGCGTTGGCGGAAGGAAGATTCGATGCGGAAGCGATCTGAAGCACCCCTCCACTGATCGTGGCACCGCCCGTGAAGGTATTGGTGCCACCCAGCACCAGGGTGCCCGCGCCGCTTTTCACCATTCCAGCGGATCCAGCCAACACGCTGTTGATGGTGGCCGAAATGCCGGAGCCCGTCGTGATCGACGGCGCGGTGCCATTGAGCGTGAGCGTATTGCTCTGGATGATGTAGCCGGTGGTATTGAACGTGAGGCTGTGCGCGGTGACACCGCCGGTGGCGATCGAGACGGTACCGGCGGTGTTTCCGAACACCGCATCATCGCTGGTGCCACCGAGGGTCGGCCATACCACATTGGTGGTGCCATCCCACCAGTTGAGCGAGGTGTTCACATCCCAGGTGCCGGTACCGCCATTCGGGTTCGGAGCCGTGTTGCCATTGCCGTCCCAGGTCAATGAAGCCGACCGGGCTGTAGGAAGGAAGAAGACGAAACCAGCGGCAGCGAGGGCGATGCCATGGGGGAGAAATCCGGAGCGGGGACGGAGCTTCATAGGAGAAGGCGGCTGGAACGGGCCTGAAATGTAGAATTTTCAAGACCCGATGAGACCCGAAGCCTGCCAGAGGAGGCCGATTCCAGCCGCTACCACGTTGAGAAAAAACTGATATTCTTTTAACATCACGCTTGAGCATCAGCCTGTGCCCAGGCCGAGCGGCTCAATCTCATGTGACTGAAGTGGAAACCCTTCAGGGGGTGAGGATTTCCGCCTTCCTACCGGCGGTCATTCCCCGGTAGCCGCTCCCCGGCTAAGAGGGATGGCGTAGTTTCCGGGGACGGAAAGACGGCAGAATCAATCGATGAACCGCCTGATGGCAAAAAATGGGTGCCGCGGGAAATCCCGCGGCACCCATGCTCATTGCATTTACCCAAAAAAGTCGAAGCGGCTCTTGCTTACGGTTGGGTCACCTTGAGGCGGAGGAACAGCTTGCCTCCCACCGCGTTGGCCAGCGGGACGGTGACGGTCATGTCATCCGGAAGGGCACCGTTGTCATTCACCATGACCGGAGTGACATCGGTCCAGGTGGCGAGGTCGGTGCTCCATTGACCCACCTGGGTGGTGTCGTTCTTCGAGTCGTCATTCCGCTTGTAACTCAGCACGAGGTTCGATCCGACGACCGACTGGGTGGGCAGAATCGAGGAACTGGAAACGCGCGGATCACCGCCGAGGACGTATTCGAGGAGGTTGCTGATGCCGTCGTGATCGGGATCGCCGCCGGGAGTGGCGTCCGTGAGACCGGCGAAGCCGCCCGCCCAGGCGGTGTAGCCGGATTTCACAAGCTTCACCTGGCCCGTGGTGGAGGTGTCCAGGGTGTAGCCCGCGGGGATGCCGGTGATCGTCGGCAGGGTGCCAACCAGCGAGCCATAGCTGGCGATGATGTAACTGGCGGCGGTGGGCGTGCCGATGGTGCTGACGGTGATTGCCGCGCCGGAGTTGATGGTGAGCGCACCGGTGACCGTGACGCGGTCGCCAGTGGAAACATCGAGCTGGCAGTTGTAGGTACCGGCGAGGGTGGCGGCGGCCAGGGTGAGAGTGCCGGCGCTGCTGTCACCGGGAGCCAGGAAGCCGCCGCTGTTCACCGTGGTGGTGCCCGCGATGGTGCCGGTGCCGCCGATGGTGGCGCCGGATGCGACGCTGACCGAGCCGCCGCCGTTCTTGGCCCCATTGACCAACAGCGTGCCGCCGGAGACGGTGGTGGTGCTGGTGTAGGTGTTGGTGCCGGTCAGGGTAAGCGTGCCGGTGTTGTCCTTTACGACCGTGCCAGTGGAACTGATAACGCCCGACAAGGTCTGATCGGCCGTCGAGTTGTATTTGAAGGTGCCGGCACTGGTGATGTCGCCCGCGTAGTTGCCGCTGTTGAGCTGGCCCGCGCCGCCGATTTCCACGACGGTTGTCCCGCCGACGATGGTGGTGTTGCCAGTGTAGGTGTTCACACCCGTCAACCGGATCGTTCCGGCCAAATTGGCCGTGCCGACGGTAAGAGTGAAGCCGGAGCCGGAGACAACGTTGCTCAGGATGCCGGTGTTTCCATTGGCAGCGCCAATCGTGGCATTGCCGGAAAGGGCCACGGTCCCCGTGACGGTGGTGTTGGCGAGCCGGAGCGCGGCCTCGTAACCGCTCTCGCCGTAGCCGGTGCCCGCGATCGTGATGCCCGGAACGGTGAACGACGCGCCTGTTATGTTATACAAGCCGAGCTGGCCGCCCGGCTGCACGACGACGGCCGACGTATTTCCCATGCCATACGGCGAGACAGTGCCGGGAGCGACACGTCCACCCTCGATCACCATCGTGCCGGTGAATCCAACAGGAAGGGTCGGCGTTCCGAACGAGGCGGTATCGAAGGACTTCGCGGTCTTCAAATCCAGGGTGCCCACGCCGGAGATGTTCGCCCAGGTGGGGGCGGCCGCGCCGGAGGCATTGTCGTTGATTTTCAGAGTGCCGGTGCTGCCGATGGAATAGGTGCCGGTCCCGAAGCCTCCGTTGGTCGTGCCGTCGCCAATCTGCAAGGTGCCGTCGTTGATCGTGGTGCCGCCGGTGTGGGCATTGGTACCGGTGAAGGTCAGCGTGCCCAGGCCGGTCTTGGTCAAGGCACCGTTAGTGGCGGCACTGGTGCCGGAGACCGTCAGGTTCGCGCCGGAGCCGATCTCGATCGTGGAGTTGGTCGAGGCGGTGAGGGTGAAGCTGCGGTTGGTGCTGGCGGTCGAGCCGGTGTATTGCAAGGTGCCGCCGCCGAGGACGAGATTGGCCGCCGCATTGGTCGCTGCCCCGAGGGTGCCTGCCACGCCGCCGTTGCCGATGGTGGCCACGCTCAGGATGCCTCCGTTCACCGTTGTGACACCGGTGTAGGTGTTGACGCCGGAAGGCGTCAGCGTGCCGGTGTTCGCCTTGGTCAATCCGCCGGTGCCGGAGATGATCCCGGAGAGGGTCTGGGCGGCCGTGCTGTTATAGCCGAAGGTGGCGTTGTTCGCAATGTTGCCGGCGTAGTTGCCGCTGCCGAGTTGGCCCGCGCCTCCGATCTGCAAGGTGCCGGCGTTAATGCTGGTGTCACCGGTGTAAGTGTTCACTCCGGCCAGGGTCGCGTTGCCCGTGCCGATCTTGGTGAGCGTGATGACGCCGGATCCGTTGTCGGCGATCACCGAATTGATGGTGAGGACGGCGGAAGGATCCGTGTTGGTGAGCGTCAGGCTGCCGGGAGTGTTATCCACCCCACCGGCGGTGAGCGTCCCGTTGCCAGGCGTGGAACCGATCGTCAAGGGCCCGGTGCCCGTGCCGAGCAGGATGCCGCCGCCTGCTCCCAGCCGCAGCGTCTGCGAGGCCACGTCAATCGTGGTGGCTGTCGTCTGGGCCTGTAAGATCGAGTTGACCGTGGTGGTGGCGCTTCCCAGGAGGACATTGCCGCTGGTGCCGCCGATCAGGCGGATGTTGGTGCTCGCACCGTCCGCGATGGTGCCGGCAAATGGCACGTCGGTGTAGCCGGCATAGGCCACGATGTTGGTGCCGTTGTTGGTGGCATAGCTCGTGCCGCCGACCGTCGCCCAGGTGCCCAGAATGCCGGTGGCATCATTGGAGGTTGTGGTCGTGATGCCGTTGGATGCGCTCTGGACGCCCGCGGGGAGGGTGAAATCAACCGTGCCGCCCGTGCGGGTAATCGCTCCCAAAGTGAGGAGCATGGGATTGCTCGTCACATCAGGCATGAGAGCGATGGTGTTGACGCCACCGGTCACGGTCAGGCCGTTGAACTGCTGGGTGTTCGTGGTGGAGGCCTTGCCGACCAGCGTCAACGAGCCCCCGGCCATCGAGAGATCGGAGCTGTTGGCCGTGTTGTTGATGATGTTGTCGGTGGGGGCGGTCGCGGCGGAGAAATCGAGCTTCAGGGTGCCCGCATTGATCGCAGTCGTGCTGGAGAAGATGTTGCCGCCCGTGAGGGTCTGAATGCCACTGCCGCTCTTGGTGAAGCCACCGGTACCGGAAATCACGCCGTCATACGTGGTGCTGGTGTTGTTGACACCCGTGGTGAGGGAACCCGCTCCCAGTATGATATTGCCCCCGGTCGTGCCGCCACCCGCCAGGGAGCCGATCTGGGTATTGAATCCATTGAGATCCAGACTCACGCCCGCGGTGTTGGCCAGGGTGACCGCGGAATTCGTCCCGAGAGCTCCGCCGACATTCGCCACCGATGCCACCCCGGCCTTGACGATGCCGGCATTGATGGTCGTGGAACCGGTGTAAGTGCTGACACCGGAGAGAGTGAGGGTGCCTCCGCCGGATTTCGTCAAAGCGCCGCCGGTGGTGGCGTCCGAAAGCGCGGAGGCCACGGAAGCAGTGTGGCTGGAGTCGATGGTGAACGCGTGCGTGCCCGTGGCTGCCAGCTTGACGGTCAGGCTGGAGTCGATGGTCAGGTCGCTCGAGGCATCGTAGTTGTGGATCGTGCCATCATTCCAGTTGAAGGTCCGGGTGGCGGTAGCGGTTCCAGTCCCCGTGCCCTTGGCGATGTTGGTGGCGTAGAGGTTGGCACCGCCGTTGAAGTTGAAGGTGGCGGAGAGGGCGGCGGTGCCGGACGAGGGGGAGGCCTGCTGATCGGCAAAGTAGAAATTGCCTACCTTGATGGTGCCGCCGGAGACACTCATGTTTCCGGTGGTGCTGGAAGTGCCGCCGCTGGTGAATCCGGCAAGGATTTGGCCGAGAATGATCGTCGTGGCATCGAGTGTGCCCGCCCCCATGGTGAAGGTACCGGTGTTGACGATGCTGTTGCCGCCCGCGCTGCCCCCACGGTTGTTCCTGCCGATGGTCAAGGTGGTGATCATCGCATCCAGGGTGCTGGTGCCCGTGACGTTGGTGGTCAGGTCCACGACGCCCTGCACGGTTCCCGTGGTATTCGGACCCCCTTGGTCACTCAAAGTCATCGACGTCACCCGGCTGGTTCCATCCGAGGCGCGGAGGGTCAACGAGGGGCTGGTAACGGCCGGATATTGCAAGGCTCCGGCCCCGCGGTTGCCACCGATCGTGATCGTGTTGGCATTGATCGTATTGGTCTTGCCCAGGTTCACCGTCCCGGAGTTGATGCTGGTGTTTTGGGTGCTGCCGAAATCGCCCAGTCCAAAGACCGACGCGGTGATGGTGTTCGTCCCGCCGGCCAGTGTCATAACGCCTGCTCCTCCGCTGGTGACGGAGTTGGTCACCCCGGACACCCGGAAGGTCCCGGCCGAGTTGTTGTAGGCAAAGGTCGGCAGACCGGACAGGGTCAGGGTATTGGTCTGGCTGGCACCGCCTCCCAGCGCGAAGGGAGTACCGGTGAGGGTCAGCTTGCCGCCGGTGGTGCCCGCTACCGTGCCGGTAATGGTGTTGGTAACCGTGAGATTGGCCAGAGTCTGGTCGGTGGCGCCGACGTTCAGCGTGCCGGCCCCGGAGAAGTTCACCGTGCCCGTGTTTTTGAGGCGGTCCGTACCGCCGCTCAGGGAGAGGGTGCCGGCATTGATCGTGGTGAGGCCGGTGTAGGTGTTGGCTCCCGTCAGAACGAGAGTGTTGGCACCGAGCTTCGTCAGACCGACGGCCCCGGAACCCGTGCCGGTGCTGTTGGCAATGGTATCGGCGACGGTGAAGGTGCTGCCCGCCGCGTTGGTGGTGTTGAAGCCGATGGTCGATCCAGCCAGGAGTCCGTTGCTGGTGATTGTGGACAGGTTGGTAAGGAGAGTGGTCACGTTACCCGTCGTGAACTCTCCGGTTCCGCCGACATTGAAAGCGGCTGTGCCGCCGTTGCCCACCACGATATTGGCAGGGGTCCAGTTCGCGGGAGTGTTGTTGTAAAGCGACGCCGTCTTGGCGAATTGCAGGATGCCGCCGTTGATGGTCGTCACGCCGGTATAGGTGTTCGCTCCGGAGAGCGTCCAGAGGCCCGCAGCCGACTTGGTGATCGCCAGCGAGCCACCGCCCGTGCCGTTTCCGATGACGCCGGTAATGGCGTTGGCTCCGGTGTTGGTGCCGTTCAGCGTGAGGGTCGTGGTGTTTCCGGTGGTGGCCGATCCCGTCACCGCGCCGATGCTCAGCAGGCTGGTGGCGGAGGTCGCATTCCCCGTAAAGGACGCGGTCGCGGCACTCGTGCCGGAGATTTTGATGGGCGTGCTGATCGTCTCGGTGTGCGCTCCATCGGCCGCCAGCGTCTGGATCACCCCGCCGCTGTTCAAATTGAGGGCACCGCCGCTGAGGGTGTAGCCGAAGGCGGAGGTATTTCCGAACGAAATACCCCCGATGAAACGGGTGTCCACCGTCGCAGTGCGGGCGGCCGTGAGGGTGAAGCTGAAGGTGGCGACGTCGGCGTTATCAGTGCTCGTGGAGCCGGGAGCGGCGGCGGGAGTCCAACTGCCAGCCGTCGCCCAGTTGCCGGCGGCATTGACATTCCAAGAGGCGCTCGCGCCGCGGGCCTGAAGGAAGGCCGAGCCGAACAGGAGGGCGATATGGATGAAGCGGTAGGATTTTTTCACGGAAGGGCTTTGGATAATGGCTGAGTGGTTCCTTGCAGGATGGGCGGTTGGCTCCCTCGGAGCTCGAGGCAACCCTGAGTTTCTGCCTACTGGCAGAGAATCTCCCAATGCATGCAATAATCCTCAATAAACCACATATCCTCTCACCGATACAATGGACCTTTCTCTGATAAAGATGGACTTTCCTTGGATTCCGAGCCGCCCTTCGAAAGTCATCGGAGACCGGTAAATCCAAGGGTCTCTGGCTCAATTCCGCCACAACCGGTCACTTCACCACGTGGAGGCGGAGGAACTTGCGGGTGTCGGAGCCGAGGGGGACGGTGGCTTCCATCTGGCGGGTGGTGCCGGTATCGCCCATGGGGGTCTGGGTGACGCCCTCGCTGTGCCAGGTGGTGAGGTCGGTGGACCATTCCGGGGTGACGGTGAGGTCGCTGGCGGAGAGATTGAGGGAATAGCGCAGCGTGAGCAGTCCATTGGCGAAGGTGCTGGCAGGCAGCACGTTGGCCGAGGCCGGATCGAGATCGAGCGCGTATTCGACGAGGTTGGTCAGGCCATCGCCATCGGGATCGGCGGTAAGGCCCTGATCGGCGGTGGCGAGGCCCTTGCCGCCGATCCAGACGAGATAGGGATCGAGCGGAGCGGCGACGACGAGGAGACCGGTGCCGGCGAGGCGGGCGGTTTCGTGGTCGGCGCCGGAGTTGGGCGGGCCGAAGCTGCCGCCGCCCTGGTCGACGCCATCAATGGTGAAGCTCTTGATGGTATTGGAGCCGGTGAAGGCGAGGGTGAGCACGGCACCGGTGGAGACTTCGACCGGAGAATTGGACGAAAGGCTGGAATGGTTCAGCACGAGGCCGCCGGCCTCCACGCGGGTGGCACCGGAGTAGCTGACGGTGCCGCTGAGGGTGGTGGTGCCGGTGCCAGCCTGGATGAAGGCGCCGCTGCCGGTGATGGTGTTTGGAAGCGTGAGGGCGTTGGAGCGGTTGACCTTGAGAACGGCGTTGTCGTTGATGGTGTTCGGGCCGGGATTGCCGGTGGTGCCGCCATTGCCAAACTGGAGCGTGCCGTTGTTGATATTGGTGGTGGAGTCGTAGGTGTTGGCACCGGTGAGCGTCCAGGTGCCGGTGCCGTCCTTGCTGACATACAGGCCGCCGGTGGCGGCGAGGATATTTCCGGAAATGAGGCCGTCGCAGGCACCGCCGAGGCCCAGAGCCCGGATGGTGCCGACGGTCTGGGTGATGGTGCCGGTGACGGTGAGGGTGCCGCCGCTGGACTTGAGATAGACGCCATTGCCGCCAGCACCCGAGACGGTGAGCGGGCTGGTGAGGGTGGTGTCACCCGAGAGATTCTCGATACAGGGCTGGGTGGTTTCTCCGGTGAAGGTGGTGGAATTGAAACCGGCGAAGGGGTTGGCCAGTGTCTTCGTGCCGGTGAACTGCAGCGCGAGGGTGCCGGTGACGGTGGAGGCTTTCGGAATGGCAATCGTGCCGGTGCCGAGTGCGGCGGGGCTGGTGGCGACGAGCGTGCCGCCACCCGATGCGATGGTGATGCCGCCGGTGAGGGCATTCGCGGCGGCGAGGGTGAGGCTGCCGGTGCCGGCCTTGGTGAACAGGCCGCTGCCACTGACGGGCGATGCCAGGGTGGTGTCGAAGCCACCGGTATTCACGGTGCCTCCGCCTGAGCCGATCTGGAAGTTGAACGGGCTGCCAGAGGTGGTGATGAGGCTCGGGACGGCGGCGGACAGCTTGAGGGTGCCACCCGTTGTAAGGATGAAATTGGCGGAGCCGGTGCTGGTGGGGACTGGGTTCGTGAAACCGCGGGCGGTGGTGAAGGTGCCTCCCGCCACGGTGAGGGTGGCGGTGCCGCCGCTGCCGGACGAGGGCTTGACCACGATGTCCGTGGAGCCTGCGTAGGTGAAGGTGGCGCCGGTGTTGACATTGAGGATGGCCGAGTAGCCGGTGCCGCTGGACAATCCGAGGGTCATCGCACCGGTTTGGGTCCAGGCCGCGCCGCTGTTGAGATTGGTATTGCTGCCCCGGGCGAGATTGAGCGTGCCGGCATTGGCGACGGTGCCCGCGACAGTGACGAGGGAGCCTCCGGCATTCGAGGCGGCCTGATTGACTTGGAAGGATCCGCCACTGGCGATGGCCACGCTCGAGCCGCTGGCGAACGTGGCGGTGGCATTGGTGGCGATGAGGTTGGTGCCGATGGTCCAGCTTCCGGTGGCGGCGCTCTGGTTTCCGGAAACATTGACGGTGCCGGCACTGACGGTGGTGCCACCGGTGTAGGTGTTGGTGCCGGAGAGATTGAGGGTACCGGTGTCGGCCTTAGTCACCGACCAGGCACCGGTGACGGCATTCGCCAGGCTGAGGGTGGAATTCGCGTCGGGTTGGAAGGTGGTGTTTCCCGGCAGCGCGAGGGCGGCGGCGGTGGAGGAAACGGCGTGGGTGATGGCTCCGGCACCGACGCTATTGGCCAGCACCACGGTGGGTGAGGCGGCGGCGTCCGTGGAAAGCGTGTAGCCGATCGAGGAACCGGCGTAGTCGCTGCCGGGCAGGGCGATGGAGGCGACGGCGGTACCAAAGGAGTCGAACCAGGTGGTGCCGCTGCCGCCGGAGAGAGTCACGCCGGAGAGGGTGAACTGGGGAGTCATGGTGCGCGCCTCGGGGCTGGCGGCGGTGAGGGAAAGCTGGTTCGGCTGGCGGCGGAGCTGGACGGCGGCCTTGTCATTGGCGGCGAGGGTCTGGCCGGTGGCGAGCGTGATACTACCCGCGGCGTAGAAGGCGGCCTGGGTCACATCGGAGGTGCTGTTGCGGATCGCCTGGGCGGTGGAATCGTTGCGCAGGGTCTGGATCGGGTTCGCGGCGAGGTAGGCATCCATCTGGGTGACGTCGATGCCGGGAACGACGATGTAGTTGTAGGAGCCGCCGGTGACGTTCTTGGCCTGGCTGAGGTAAAGGGAGAAGACGCCCTTCGAGACGGTGGTGGAGGAGCCGCCGGTATTGAGCGAGAGCCAGGTGCCGCTCTGGGTGAGGGTCTGGATGGTGGCGGTGCTGAGGGGGGTGGGGAAAAAGTAGCCGACGCCATCGTGGTGGACCCATTTCAGGCCGGCGGGCGTGACAGAGGAGCCGGCGGCGAGGGTGGTGGTGCCGGAGGATGTTTCGTAGGTGACGGTGCCATTGAGCAGACACTGGTTCAGGGTGGTGTAGGTATTGGCGGTGGCGCTGGTGGTGCTGATGGCCGCGCCGAGGGCGGCGAATTCATTGTCGAAGTGGAACCAGGACTTCTTCGCGGCGACGTGATAGCGGCTGTAGTTGAAGGCGGTCGCGCCGTAGGTGCCATCGGACACGCCGCCGGCGTAGGTGGAGGTACCGAGCACCCCCCAGTCGGCGGTGGGTTTCAGCGAGCGTGTGTCCTGCTCGACGGTGGTCCCGGGGAGGCGGCGCCAGTCCCAGACGGGCATGATGTCGTCATACTCGTTGCCGGTGCGCATGATCTGGGCCACGCCATCGCCGAGGTAGAGGTTTTTCAAGCCTTCACCGTTCCCGGATTCCGGCTGGGCGGTGCGGGTGGAGGAGATTTTGACCGAGGTGTAGAAGGCGGCGCGCTGGTGGGTGGTAAGGTCGCCGCGCCAGAATTGCTTGTGGCCGGTGAAGGCGAGGGAGGGATCAGCGGAGTGGTTTGTCTTGGAACTCGTCTGGCGGGTGACGAGGGCGGTGAGTTCGTCGGCGCGGTAGGTGGTGAGGAGCAGGGCATTGGCAGCGGGGCTGAGGAGGCCGTCTCCGGCGCTGGAGGGGCTGTTTCGCGAAACGCCGCGGCCGAAGGCGGTGTAGTCGAAAGCCTCGCCGCGGACCATCTGCTGGGAGCCATCGAGGATGTAATCGACGAGGATCTGCTGCTGGGCGGTGGTGATCCCGAAGCTGGTGCCCGCGCCGAGGACGGACCACGTCATGACTTCCGAGATGTAGCCGGAGCCGTAGCCCTGGTTGTAGAGCTGGTTTCCGTGCTGGTAAAAGGTGCCGTCCCTCTGGATGCCATCGCCGGTGGCAATGAAGATCACCTTTCCGATGGAGGCGAAGCCGGCGGTGATGGAGGCGGAATCGTTCTGACCGACGCCGCGGCAGATCTTGGCAGTGGCGACGTCCACGGCGTTGAGGCCGGTGTAGCTGTCGGGATTGTCGGTGATGTGGGCGGCCCCTTTGGTCAGCTCGGAGGAGGTGAGGTCGTCCTTCATGAGGACCATGAGGTTCCCGATCTGCTGGGCGGCTCCGATGCTCTGGTACCACCAGTTGGTGCTGGTGGGATAGGGGCTGAGGGCGAACCAGGCATCGTAGCCCTTGATCACGGCCGCCCTGAGGGTGGCATCCTGATACAGGACGGTGCCGGACTTGGTGTAGCCCTGGGCCATGGCCACGAGGCGGGTGAGATGGGTCTGCGGGATCCAGTTGGTCTGGGAGGTGTCGGTGTAGGTGATGTCCGACCACAAGCCGGTGGAAAGCATCGAGCTCTGGTAGCCCTGGATGGTGGCCACCGAGGGGGTGGACGCCTGGATCTGGGTGACGAGGCGGGCCTCGATGGTGTCGATGTCAGTGGTGGCGCAGGCGATTCCCGAGAACGCGGGGACGCTCAGGAGCGCGACGGCCACGGCTGCGATCAGACGCAGGGCGGGAAAAAAGCGTGGAATGGCCGGGGCGGAGGACATTGGGGGAAGCGGCCCAGCACGACTTCAGGCCGAGGGATGGTCCCACAAAATACCGCAAACCGGTAGTCGGCAATTCTGCCGACAGGGAAGGTTCCGTAGAAGGTCGAATGGCCGGTCAGCACTGAGTGGCCAGTGGCCAGTGGTCAGGGGCCAGGGGCCAGTGAAGAACAGAATAGAGATGGAAAGAACCAGAGCCGCACTCTTCCTCTGATCTGGCCACTAACCACCGACCACTGGCCACTCAAAAGCCCGCACCACCTATCCAGCTCTTTGCTGCTCTTCCCCCAATGACTAATGACCGCTGACTCAAATATCCAGCGTGTTGTGGCCGGTGACGAGTTTCCACACGGGCGAGTCGGGGGCGAAGGGCGGGGCTTCACCGCCGGGGGCGGGGAGTTTGTCATCAAGACGGAAAATGGGCAGGATCGGCGAGTGGGTGGTGGGATCGTGCTGGTACTCGACACCTTCTTCCTCGATCAGGAGGCAGGCACCGAAGGAGCCGCCGGGGATCTCGCTGATGAGGATTTCCATGTCATACTGGTTGCCCGCGCGGACATCGAACTGGCTGCCCACGGCGAAGCCGCCGATGGCCTTGTTCAGGCCGGAAGTATTCGAGTAGGTATAGAAGGTCATCGGCAGCTTGGTGGGATAGACCTTGTCGAAATTCTTGGCCACGCCGGGGTCGTTGGCCTTGCCGGTCATCACCTCGCGGGTGTGGGCGTTCATCATCGACAGGCCGGTGGTGCCGGAGGTGAAGCCGTGGTCGAGGACGTTCTTGTGGTTGAAGCGGACGACGAGGACGTCGTCGGCGGCCCCGACGAAGCGGAACTTTCCGGAGCGTGGCGGGGAGACGCGGCCGCGGTAGACGATGATCCAGCGGCTGGGCTTGACCTCCGCGGCGCAGTTGAAGGCGGCGGGGGCGTTGTCGGCGGGCATGCGCGGGATGTAGACCTTGGTCTGGTAGAGCTTGGTGGTGGCCTGGAAGTACTCGTGGAGCTCGGAGTCGCGCCAATTTCCCTCGACGAACTTGCGGATGACGCCGGGCATGCCGCCGGGCTGGATGCCGGTGTCCTTGCGCTGGCGGGTTTGCTTGATGTCGTACAAGGCACCGAGCATGCCAAGTTCCTCGCCCTTGCCGGCGATCATGCCGAAGGGGTTGTTTCCCGGCCCCTTGCCGCCGAGGCCGGGGCCCATGCCATCGCCGAAGCCCTTGCCCTTTCCATTGCCCTTGCCACCACCGGAGCCGCTGCCACCGAGACCGGCGGCCATGCCGGAGGAGCCGAGGGCGCCGACGGAAGAGGTGGCGGAGGCGGGATCCGGCTCGGGCAGGCTGAAGGTGCTGGTGACGCCCTTGGCGGCGAGTCGCGGGGCGTTCATGGTGGTCATGGTGGCCCGCTTTTTCATGTTGGTCTCGCTCTTGGCGCCGACCTGGCCCCCTCCCCCGCCCTTGGGCATGAAGTCGACCGCCTGGTCCTTTTGCGGGATGATCTGGAAGATCCAGAAGACGCCAAGGATGAGGATGACGGAGTGGACGATGATGGAAATGGTGAGAGAACCGCCGCCGAGCTTCCGCCAGAAGGAGACGGGTGGCTTTTGTCCGGTCGAAATCGGAACGTTTGGAAGGATGTCGGGCATGGTGGGAATTTGTGCCGGGTGATCAGTGATCAGTGATCAGTGTGAAGAGGAAGAGGAAGAGGTTTGCTGGTGTTCGGTTTTCCGTTTTCAGCAAGAGAAGAGGAAGAGGCGGAATGGCCGGAGGCGCTGTGGGAGTCAGGGGCGACGGCGGCGGAGGAGGGTGAGAAGGGCGAGGCCGCCGAGGAGGGCGGTGCGGGGCTCGGGGACGACGGTGAGGGTGACGTTGTTGGCGAAGTCGCCGCCGTTCAGGCCGAAGCTACTATCGGCGTAGTTGATCAGGAGATCGTTGCTGCCGAGGGTGAAGGTGGAGCCGTTGGCGTAGCCGTCGAACGTATTGCCATCCCAGGTGCCGCCGTAGCTGATGAGGGTGAACTTGGTGCCGTTGGTGAGGGATCCGGACGCGAGCTCGACAAGGGTGAGATTGACGGTGCCGTCGAGGGTGAGATTGCCGGCGACGTTGAGGAGGTCGGCGGTGGAGGAGACGGTGTTGAGTTCGGTGTAGAAGGCGGAGCCGTCCTGGAAGGCGGCGCTGCCGAGGCCGAGGGTGCCGATGGAGGCGCCGGGGGAAAGGGTGCCGCTGATGGTGACGGTGGCGGCGCTGTTGATGCTGCCGCCGCTGCCGCCGAGGGTGGCGCCGGAGGCGACATTGACGGCGGAGGTGTTGCCGAGACTGCCATTGACGAGAAGGGTGCCGGCGCTGACGGTGGTGGTGCCGCTGTAGGTGTTGATTCCGGTGACGGTGAGCTTGCCCGCGCCGGACTTGCTGAGGCTGCCGCCGGAGCTGGTGAGGTTCGAGCCCCAGGTGACGTTCTGGCCGTTGGTGTCTACCTTGTAGGCCTGGCCGGAGGCGGTGGAGAAACGGGAGCTGTAGTCGGTGGTGTTCGAGGCGGAGTGCTGGAGGGTGCCGCCGCCGAAGGCGATGGTGCCGGTGGTGCCGAGGGCCCCGGAGGAGCCGGCATTGAGGGTGCCGCCATTGATCACGGTGCCGCCGGTGTAGGTATTGCTGCCGGTGAAGGTGACCGTTCCGCCGCTGATGGCGACGGCGATGGTGCCGATGCCGCCATCGGCGATGGCACCGGTGCCGACGTTGATGGCACCGGGTCCGGCGAAGGTGACGGTCTGGGTACCGGTGTTGGTGGAGGTGATGCCACCGGTGATCGAGAGGGCGTTGGTCCCGGTGGTGGCGACCTGGGAAACGGTGGCGTCTCCCGCGAGGCCGATGGCGCCGGAATAGGTGGAGTTGTTGTCGGTATTGCCGCCGAAGCTGTTGGTGCCGCTGGTCGGGTTGGGCCCGACATTGATGGCATTGCTGAAGGTGAAGGCGCCATTGGTGAGCAGGGTGCCGCCGCTGGCGGCCGCGCCGAGGGAGACGCTGCCGGTGCCAAGCGCGCCGCTGGTGCCGCCCACATTGCTGACACCGATGAGAACCGTGCCGGCCTTGATGGTACTACCGCCGGAGTAGGTATTGGCGGCGTCGAGGGTGGTGGTGCCGGTGCCGGCGTGGATGAAATTCCCGCTGCCGACGATGGTGTTGGTCAGGGCGTAGGAGTTGCTGCGGTTGATGGTGAGGGTGGCGTTGTTGGTGACGGTGCTGGAACCGAGGGTTCCGGTGGTGCCGCCATTGCCGATCTGGAGGGTGCCGCCATTGATGGTGGTGCCGCCATTGTAGGTGTTGGTGCCCGTCAGGGTCCAGGTACCGGCGTCGTCCTTGGTCACCACGAAGCCGCCGGTGCCGGTGAGGATATTCCCGGAAACGAGGCCATCCGAGGCTCCCCCGAGGCCGACGTTGCGGATCGTTCCAACCGTTTGGCTGATGTTGCCGGAGAGGGTGATGAAGCCACCGCTGGAGCGGATGTAAACCCCGTTGCCACCGGCACCGGTGACGGTGAGGTTGCTGCTGATGGTGTTGGTGCCGGAGACGTTGTCGATGGTGGCGACGGTCGTGGCACCGGTGAAGGTGGTGGAGTTGAAACCGCCGAAGGTGTTCGACAAGGTGTTGGTGCCAGTGAGCTGGAGGGCCAGGGTGCCGGTGGCGGTGCCGGCCTTGACAATATTGATGGTGCCGCTGCCGAGCGCGCCGACATTGGTGATGGCGAGGGTGCCGCCGCCGGAATTGATGGTGGTACTACCGGTGTAGGAGTTGGCGGTGGTGAGGGTCTGGGTGCCGCTGCCGGCCTTGACCAGGGAAAGGGTGCCGGAGGTGTTCTTGATCAGGCCGGAGAAACTGGCGGAAGCATTGCCGGAGCCGATGGTGAAAGTGGCGGAACCGGAGGAGGTATCGACGGTGCCGGTGCCGGAGAGGCCGTTGATGGTTTCGCTCTTCGCGTTGAGGTCGAGCGTGCCGTTGACCGCCACGCTGCTGCCGTCGGCGATGACGCCCGCGGCCCCGAGCTGGAGGGTGCCGGTGGTGATGGTGGTGGTGCCGGTGTAGGTATTCGCGCCGCTGAAAATGAGCGTGCCGGATCCGGTCTTGGTCAGGGCGCCGCTGCCGCTGATCACGGACGAGACCGTGCCGGACTGGCCGGAGGTGATGTCGAAGATGTGGGAGCCGGTGGACCCCAGCGCGATGGTCGCGCCGCTGATGCCGAGATTGCCACCGGTGATGTTGCCGATGGTGCCATCGTTCCAGTTGATCTTGGCGGTGCGGGTGGTTTCACCGGACACGACGGTGCCCTGCTGGATGGTGGTGGCGCGGAGGGTGGTGGTGCCGCCGGAGCCGTCGAGGGTGATCTGGCCGCTGATTGTATTGGTGCCGCCGACGAGCGTGCCGAGCGAGTCGTTGGCCAGGGTGATGGTGCCGATGCTGGCGGTGCCGCCGGCGGTGAGCCAGAGCAAGCCGGTGGCGGCATAGTTGTTGGAGCCGGTGGGAGTGACTCCGCTGAGCTGGCCGATCACGGCGGAGGTGGCGGTCAGGGTCCCGGCCCCCATTTTAAACGTGCCGGTGGTGTGGACCTCGCGACCGGTTCCGGTGGAGTCGGAGTTCGCCACGGCGATGGTCAGGGTGCTCACCTGCGCATCGAGGGTGGCGGCGTTTCCGGTGGTGTCGAAGAGCGAGGTGTAGGCGGTGGTATCGCCACCGAAGGAAGAGTTTTTCCCGACGGTGATGGCGGCCGCGCCGGTACCGGCGGCATTGCGGATCTGAAGGGAGCCGCCGGTGCCGAGGCCGGAGGCGAACTGGATGGTGCCACCGGAGCGGCTGGAGGAATTGCCAACGTTGATCGTATTGGCATTGACCGTATTCGTCAGGCCGAGGTTGAGGACGCTCTTGCCGGTGCCCTGCCCGCCACCGACGCTGCCGATGCTCACGGTGCCGGCGGTGATGCTGTTGGTGCCGCCGGCGAGGGTGAGGGTCTGGTTGCCAGTGGTGACGCTGCTGCCGCCGTTCTGGAGGGCGAAGGTGGAGGCGGAATCGTTGTAGGTGAACGATCCGAGGGTCGCCATCGTCATGGACAGCGAACCGGTGGTCGTGTTGCTACCGGCGAAGGTGACATTGCCGGTGCCGAGGGTGAGCGAGCTGGAGGAATTGCCCGCGATGGTGACGGTGTTGGTGCCGGTGGTCTGGGTGCCGAAGGTGAGACCGGCGACGGTTTGGGAAATGCCGGTGATGTCCAGCGTGGCGGTGCCGGTGGTGTTGGTGAAGGCGACTGTGCTGCCTGAGGCGAGGCTTCCACTGCCGACCTTCAGCGTGCCCGCATTGATGGTGGTGGTGCCGGCGTAGGTATTGGTGCCGGAGAGCGTGAGCGTGCCGGTTCCCAGCTTGGTCAGGGTGCCGCCGGAGCTGGTGAGATTGGAGGCCCATGTCACGTTCTGGCCGTTCGTGTCCAGGTTATAGGCCTGGCTGGCAGCCGCGGAAAAACGGGAGCTGTAGTCGGTGGTGTTGCTGGAGCTGGCCTGCAGGGTGCCGCCGCCGAAGGAGATGGTGCCGGTGGTGCCCAGGGCCCCGGAGCTGCCGAGTGCCAGAATGCCGGCATTGATGGCGGTGGTGCCGGTGTAGGTATTCGCACCGCTCAGCGTGAGGGTGCCGGCACCTGCCTTGGTGAGGCCCGCAGTTCCATCGACGATGCTGCTGATGGTGGCATTGGCCGTGGCGGTGATGGTGCTGCCGGTGAGCAGAATCGTGCCGCCGCTGAGGGTGGCGGTGCCTTCCTCAAAGGTGATGCCCGCGGCGGTCTGCGTGCCACTGACGGTGACCGTATAGCCAGCCGTGGCATCAGTGCCGGCGGAAAACACCGCGGTGCTTCCCGACGTCCAAGCCGTGGTGGCAGAGGTGCCGACGGAGCTGGTGGACCAGAAGGTGCTGCTGCCCCAGGTGCCGGTGGGCGTGGTGCCGGCTCCGGTGGTGGCGCCGTTGCTATCCCAATACAGGTTCGCCGCGTGGAGGGCCGGAGAGGTGAAGGTGCAGACGATGGCAGCTGCGAGGCATAGATGGCGGGAGCGGGGGCGCATGAGCGTTGGCAGGCGGGATAGGATGTGAAATGGCGGAGTGGCCCGGCCGGAACCGGTCCACCCCGCCGGGGGTGGCAATGCGGGAATGATCAGCCCCAGCGTTTCATGGCCGGGGATTTTGCGGTAGTCGGCAATTATACCGACGAGAGGAAGAGTGCCGAGTGATCAGTGATCAGTGGAAGAGCAGCGAAAGGCTGGATGGGTGGCGCGGGCATTTGAGTGGCCAGTGGCCGGTGGTTAGTGGCCAGATCAGAGGAAGAGTGCGGCTCTGGTTCTTTCCCTCTCTTCTCTTCACTGGCCCCTGACCACTGGCCCCTCTTTTCTGATCACTGATCACTCGGCACTCTTCAATGATTCACGGCGTGTCGGTGACGAAGGCGCGGAGGAAGCCGCGGGGATTGGTGGTGACGGTGCCGGGGAGGCGGAAGGTGCGGTATTCCCAGCCGCTATCGAGAGTGGGCATGCCACTGCTGAGAGCGGGGGTGACTTCGGTGACATTGGCGCTGACAAAGTCGGCGAGGTCGGTGCTGCCCTGGATCTTGTAGGTGACACCATCGACCGCGCCGACGAGGTCCCCTCCTCCGCTGAAGACGACGCCGGCACGCACCGCGAGGGTGAGGGTGAGCGTGGTGTCTCCGGACACGACGGCGACGGCGGTGCGCATCTTGTGATCGTCGGTGGTGGTGGTGGGATTTCCGTCCAGGGCGAACTCGAGCAGGTTGTTGCGGCCGTCATGGTCGGGGTCCGCGCCCTTGTCGGCATCGGTGCCGGTGAGGCCGTAGCCGGAAGCCCAGGGGGTGAAGGGATCGGTGATCACGCCGACCTGGATCTTGCCGGTGCCGGAGAAGTGGACGTTGTCGATGTGGGCGGCTCCGGAGCCGGTGGCGCCATAGGTGGTGCCGGTGGCCTGGGCGACGCCATCGAACGTGAGCGTGTTCACGATGTCGGTGCCGGTGAAGTTCAGGTCGAGCTTGGCCCCGGTGGAAACTTCGACGTTGGACGTATCATCGAGGAAGGCATGCGTGATCGAAAGCGTGCCGGCGCTGACGGTGGTGTCGCCGACGTAGGTATTCACGCCGGAGAGGACGAGCGTGCCGCTGCCTGCCTTGGCCAGCGGAGTGCTGCCGCTGAGGCTGCTGATGATGGAGGAAACGGTGCCGGTGTGGCCGGAGCTGACATTGAACACATGGCTGCCGCTGGTGCTGCCGGCGAGGACGATGGCCACGCCGCTGATGCCGAGGTCGGTGGTGCTGATGTTGCCGATGGTGCCGTCGGACCAGTTGACCCTGTTGGTGCGGGTGGTTTCACCGGTGATGATGGTGCCCTGCTGGATGGTGGTGGCATTCAGCGTGGTGGTGGCACCGGAGCCGCTGAGGGTGATCTGGCCATCGATCTTGTTGGTGCCGGTGAGGCTGGCCGCACCGAGAGCATCCTGGCCGAGGGTGATGGTGCCGATGTTGGCGGTGCCGCCGGCGCCGAGGCTGAGCAGGCCCACGGCGTTGTAGGTATTCGCTCCGGTGGGGGTGGTGCCTTCGAAATAGCCGATGGTGGCAGTGCTGGCGGTGAGGGTGCCCGCTCCCATTTTCAAGGTGCCGGTGGAGTTCACGCCGCGACCGCTTGCCCCATCGGCGTGGGCGTTGCCGATGACGAGGTTGTTGATCAGCGCATCGAGCGTGCCGCTGTTGGTGGAGGTATCAAGGGTGCCGCCGTAAATGGTGGCATCGCCGAAGGAGCCGTTCTTGGCGATGGTGAGATTGGCGGCCCCGGTGCCGGCGGCATTGCGGATCTGGAGGCTGGCACCGCTGCCGACGCTGCTGGCGAACTGGAGCGCGCCTGAAGAGCGTCCGGTGGAGGCACCGACGTAGATGGTGTCGACGTGGAGGGTGTTGGACTGGCCGAGATAGAGGGTGGAGAGGTTGCCATTCGGGCTGCCGCTGCCGCCGCTGTTGTTCCCCAGGCTGAGGGTGCCTGCGGTGATTGTATTCAACGTGCCGGACAGCGTGACGGTGGTGGTACCGACGATGTTGAAGTTCGTCTGGAGCGCGATGGAACCGGTGGGGTTGTTATAGGTGAAGGCCCCGAGGGTGGACATGTCCACCGTCAGGTTGTTTCCGTTCACCGCACCGGGGGAGAAGACCAGGCTCGCGGGGGAGACGGTGAGGCTGGTGCTGGCATCCCCGATGATGCTGGTGGTGCCGGTGGTCTGGGTGCCGAAGCTGAGGTTTCCGACCGTCTGGGTGAGACCGGTGAGATCGAGGGTCGCGAAGCCGCTGGTATTGGTGAAGGCGACAGTGCCGGCGGCGGGCAGCGAGCTGGCACTGACGATGTGCAACGTGCCGGCTGCGATGGTGGAAGTGCCGGTGTAGGTGTTGGTGCCGGAGAGTTCCAGCAGGCCGGTGCCGGTCTTGGTGAAGCCGAAGGAGCCGGAAAGATTGCCGGTCAGGTCGAGGGTGCCGGTGTTGGTGAGGAAGGTGAGGTTCGCCCCGAAGACGATCGGGAATCCGACGGTCTGGGTGGAGGGCGAGAGATTGTCGATGCCTGCGAGCAGGGTCATCGAGTTCGTGCCGCCGATGGTGTAGGACGAGGCACCGGAGGCGAAGCTGAGCTTGCTGAGAACGGTGCCGTTCGGCAGGTCGTTGGTGAGCATGGTGTCCACCGCGCCACCGGGGAAGGTGAGCGTGGCATCCGCGCCGGGCGTGGCGAGGGCGTCCCAGTTTCCGGAGGTGGAGAAGAGGCCGTCCCCGCCGGAGGAGTTCCAGGTGAAGCTGGGCGAGACGACCAGGATGCCGGTCCCGGTGAGGCGGGCATCGGTGTGATCCGCCCCGGAGCCGATGGCCCCCCATGAGCCGGGTGCCTGGGCGACCCCGTCGAAGGTGAGGCCGTTGATGATGTCAAAGCTGGCGGACAGCGAAAGGGTGGCTCCGGTGGAGACCTCCACGGTGGAGGAATCGGCGAAGGTGGCACCGCTCATGGTCAGGGTGCCGCCGGTCACGCGGGTGGTGCCGGTGTAGGTATTGGCCCCGGTGAAGGTGACCGTTCCGCCGGAAACGGTGACGGCGGTGGTGCCGGCGGTGCCATTGCCGATCGCGCCGCCGACCGTGATCGCGCCGGGGCCGGCGAGCGTGAGCGTATGGGTTCCGCTGCTGACGGAGCCGATCGTGCCATTCAGATTGAGCACGTGGGCTCCGGTGGTGGCCACCTGGGAAATGGTGCCGTCACCCGCGAGCGTGATGGCCCCGGAGAAGGTGGAGGTGTTGTCGGTGTTGCCGCCGAGCACGTTGGTGCCGGTGGCGGGATTCGCATTGAAGCGGATCGCATTGGTGAGGGTGAAGGCGCCGTTGGTGAGGATGCTGGCTCCGGCGGTGGTGGTGAAGTTGGTGGCGCTGCCACCGAGGGCGGCGTTGTTTCCTAGCAGCATGGTGCCGCCGCGGACGGTGAAGCTGCCGCTGACGGTATTGGCCCCGTTGAAGGTCCAGGTGCCCGCTCCGACCTTCTCCATGCTCACCGTATTGGTGGAGGAGTTGTTGGAGATGATGCCATTGACCACGCCATTGCCCGCACCGCCGAAGGAGTAGGTGCGGGAAGTGTCGGCCACGGTGCTGCCGATGTTGCCGCCGATGGTGAGGAGGCCGGCATCGGAGACGAGGTTCATGCCATTGCCACCGGTGGTGGCGAGCGTCAGGTTTCCGCTGAGGGTATTGTTCCCGGAAACGTTCTCAATGTGGGGGAGTCCGGGAGTGGTGGAATTGCTCAACAGGTTGGCGGAGGCCGTGCTGAAGGCGTTGGCGACCGTGATATTGTTGCTCAACTGGAGCACGGCGGCGTCTCCCCCGCCCTTGGTGAGGCTGACGGTACCGGTGCCGAGGGCGGCATTGCTGGTGATGGAAATGGTGCCGCCGCCGGTGGTCATGGTGGTGCCACCGGCGTAGGTATTGGTGCCGGAGAGGACGAGTGTGCCGGTGCCGGTCTTGTTCAGCGGGGTATTTCCGCTGAGGCTGCTGATGACCGAGGAGACCGTGGCCGTCTGACCGGCGGTGACATTGAAGACGTGGCTGCCGGCGGTGGATCCTGCCAGAACGATGGAGGGAATGGTGATGCTGAGATTGCCACCGGTGATGTTGCCGATGGTGCCGTCGTTCCAATTGATCTTCGCGGTGCGCGAGGTCTCACCGGTCACGACGGTGCCCTGCTGGATGGTGGTGGCGTTGAGCTTGGTGCCGGCGCTGGAGCCATCGAGGGTGATCTGGCCGCTGATGGTGGCGGTGCTGCCGGCCAGGGCGGTGACGGAATCGGTGGCCAGGTTGATGGTGGTGATGTTGGCGGTGCCGCCCGCGGTCAGCCAGAGCAGGCCGGTGGCGGTGTATTTGCTGGTGGCGTCGGTGGGGGTGGTGCCGCTGATGATGCCGAGGTTCGCGGTGGTGGCGGTGAGGGTGCCCGCGCCCATTTTGAAGGTGCCGCTGCAGTTCACGCCGCGTCCGACCGCGCCGTCGGAGACCATGTTGCCCAGGTTCATGGTGCTGACGAGGGCGTCGAGCGTGGCGGCATTGCCGGTGGTGTCGATAGTGGAGGCGTAGAGGTTGGTTTCGGCGAAGGAGGAGTTTTTCCCGACGTTGATGGCGGCGGAGCCGGTGCCGGCGGCGTTGCGGATCTTCAGCGAGCCACCGGTGGCGAGGCCGGAGGTGTACTGGATGGTACCGGCCGAGCGGCTGCCGGAGTTGCCGGCGTTGATGGTGTTGGCATTGATGACGTTGGTCTTGCCGAGATTGAGGATCTGCTTGCTGCCGTTGCTCCCACCACCCTGGGAGCCGACGTTGAAGTTGGCCGCGGTGATGGTGTCGGTGCCGCCGGCGAGCGTGAGGGTGTTGGTGGTGGTGTTGCTGGTGCTGCCGTTCTGGAAGGCGAAGGTGGAGGCGGAATCGTTGTAGGTGAACGAGCCGATGGTGGTCATCGTCATCGTCAGCACGCTGGTGGCGACGGCAGTGTTTGACGGGGCCAAGGTGAGGTTGCCGGTGCCGACGGTGAGCGAGCTGGAGGAGTTGCCGGCGATAGTGACGGTGTTGGTGCCTGTCGTCTGCGTGCCGCAGGTGACGCTTGGGACGGAGAGGGCGACGCCGGTGATGTCCAGGGTGGCGGTGCCGGTGGTGTTGCTGAAGGCGAGGGGCGAGGTGGAGGGGATCGAGCCGGCGCCGGCTTTCAAGGTGCCGGCATTGACCGTCGTGGTGCCGGTGTAGGTGTCGGCGCCGGAAAGGTTGAGGCTGCCGCTGCCGGTCTTGGTGAGGCCGACCGTGCCGCCGATCACGGAGGAGATATTGGCGGTGGTGGCCACGCTGACGGGAGCGGAGGTGAGGGTGATGCCATCGCCACTGAGGGTGATGACGCCTTCTTCCACGGTGAGACCAGCGGCGCTCTGGGTGCCATTGACGGTGACGGTGTAGGTGCCGGTGGCATCCGCGCCTGCGGAAAAGACGGCGGTGTTCCCGGCCGTCCAGGCGGTGGTGGCGGTGGCACCGGTGGAATCGGTGGACCAGAAGGTGCTGGTACCCCAGGTGCCGGTAGGCGTGGCGCCGGCGCCGGCGGTCGTGCCATTGCCATCCCAGTATGAGAGTGCCGCATGGACACTGCAAGGGGCGAGGAACAGCGCGAGTGCGGAGGCACTGGTCAGCACGGTGGCGAAGAGCGAACGGGAGGAACAATGGCGGAGGGCTTTCATAAGATCCTGAAGCTACTTTATCAGGTAAGCCGGAAGCGCCGCTTTCCGGTAGTCGGGTATTCTACCGACAAGATCCCACACCGGGGGAAGCGAGAGGCAGAGGCGCTCTGATCGGAACTACGATTTGAAATTTGAGATGCCAAACCTCGAACCCCGAAACCCGAATGAAAGACGACTGCCTGCTTCTTGAAAACAAGAGCGCCGCAGGATGTCTCCTACGGCGCTCCATTGCTCTTTTTGTTGATACCCAGGAAAGCCTCAAAAGCGATGACCGGACAACGTCGCGGCGGTCGCCATTGCCGTGGTTATTCCACAAACTCCCGATCACCGGTAGTGGGCAATTCTGCCGATGGGGGAAGAGTGCCAAGGGATCAGTGATCAGTGGAAGAGCAGCAAAGAACTGGATGGGTGGGTGGTGCGGGCTTTTGAGTGGCCGGTGGTTGGTGGCCGGATCAGAGGAAGAGTGCGGCTCTGGTTATTTCCCTCTCTTCTCTTTTCTTCACCGGCCCCCGGCCCCTGACCACCGGCCCCTCTTTTCTGACCACTGATCACTCGGCACACTGTTCACGGCGTGTCGGTGACGAAGGCGCGCAGGAAGCCGCGCGGATTCGTGGTGACGGTGCCAGGGAGGCGGAAGGTGCGGTATTCCCAGCCGCTATCGAGGGCCGGCATGCCGCTGCTGAGGGCGGGGGTGACTTCGGTGACGTTTGCATTCACGAAGTCCACCAGATCGGTGCTGCCCTGGATCTTGTATTCGATGGTGCTGTTGTCAGCGGTACCGACGAGGTCCCCCGCCCCGCTGAAGACGACACCGCTGCGGACCGGCAGGGTCAGGGTGAGGGTGGTATCGCCCGCGACCACGGCGACGGCGGTGCGCATCTTGTGATCATGGCCCGCGACGGTGGGATTTCCGTTCAGGGCGAACTCCAGCAGGTTGCTGCGGCCGTCGTGATCAGGGTCGGCGGACTTGTCGGCATCGCCACCGCTGAGGCTGAAGCTGGCGGCCCAGGCGGGGAATGGATCGGGGGCGATGCCGACCTGGATCTTGCCCGTGCCGGAAAAGTGGACGTCATCGATCACGGTGGCTCCGGAGCCGGTGGCGCCATAGGTGGCGCCGTTTCCGGCCTGAAGGACGCCATTGATCTCAAGCAGACCGACGATGTCCGCGCCGGTGAAGTTGAGGTCCACCTTGGCACCGGCAGCAATGGCGAGGTCGCCATTGTCATCGAGCACCGGGTGGGTAAGTGACAGCGTGCCGGCATCGACGAGGGTATCCCCGGTGTAGGTATTCATGCCAGTGAGGATGAGAGTGCCGGCACCGGCCTTGTTCAGCGGGGTGACACTGGCATCCACGCTGGAGATAATGGAGGAAACGGTGGCGGTGTGACCACTGGTGACGCTGAAGACGTGGCTGCCGACAAAGCTGCCGGTGAGCACGATGCCGACGCCGCTGACGGAGAGGTCACCGGTGCTGATGTTGGCGATGGTGCCGTCGAGCCAGTTGATCTTCGCGACCCGGCTGGTTTCCCCGGTGACGATGCTGCCCTGCTGGATGGTGGTGGCATTCAGGGTGGTGGTGGCCCCGGAGCCGTTGAGGGTGATTTGTCCATCGATCTTGTTGGTGCCGCCGACGAGGGTGCCGAGGGTGTTGTTGGCCAGAGTGATGGTGGTGATGGTGGCGGTGCCTCCGGCACTGAGCTGGAGCGAGCCGACGGCGTTGTAGCTGTTCGTGCCGGTGGGGGTGGTGCCCTCGATGTAGCCGATGGTGGCGGAGGTGGCGGTGAGGGTGCCGGCCCCCATCTTGAAGGTGCCGGTGCTGTTGACGCCGCGGTTGACGGCCCCATCGGCATGGGCATTCCCGATGATCATCGAGCTGAAGAGGGCATCGAGCGTGCCATTGTTCGCGGTGGTGTCGAAGGTGCCGCCGTAGACCGTGGCATCTCCGAAGGAGGAATTCCTGGCCACGACAAGGGAGGCGGCACCGGTCCCGGTGGCATCCCGGATCTTCAGGCTGGGCCCGGAGGGATCGAGGCTGCTGAACTGCATGGTCCCGGTGGAACGGCTGAAGGAATTCCCGAGGCCGATGCTGTTCACGTTGAGCGTATTGGTGAAGCCGAGGTTGAGCGAAGCGACGTTGGAATTGCCACTGCCGCCGCCGGTGGCCGCGAGGTTGAGCGAGGCGGCGGTGATGGTGTTGGTGCCCAATGGAAGCGTGACGGTCACGGTGCCGGTGTTGGCGGAGTTTCCAACCTGGAAGTTGATGGCACCGGTGCTGTTGTTGTAGGTGAAGCCGGCGAGGGCCGACATGTCCACGGTGAGCGCGGCGCTGTTCGACGCGGCCGGAGCGAAGGTGAGCGTGGCCGGTGAGGTGGTGAGGGTGGAGCTGGCATCCCCGTAAAGATAGACGGTGTTGCCGCCGGTGGTCTGGGTGCCGAAGGTGATGCCTGCCACGGTCTGGCTGATGCCGGTGAGATTGAGAAAGGCGGTGCCGGTGGTGTTTCCGAAGGCGAGGGTGGAGGCGCTCGGGATGGCCCCGGCGGAACCGGCGGTGAGGGTGCCGGCGCTGATCCTGGTGACTCCGGTGTAGGTGTTGGTGCCGTCGAGTTCGAGGGTGTTGACGCCGGTTTTGTTGAAGCCGCCGCTGCCGGAGATCGTGCCGGTGAGGACGAGGTTCGCGGTGGAGGCATTCATGCCCACGGCGGCGCTGCCGAGACCGATCGGGAAATTGATGGTCTGGACATTCGAGGACAGGTTGTCGATGCCGCCGGTGAGGATGAGGTTGTTGGTGCCATTGAGCGTGTAGGCGGCGGCACCGGCGAGGAACTTGATGCGGTCGATGGTGGTGTTCGCGGCCAGGTCGTTGGTGAGCGTGGTATCGAAGGACCCGGAGCCGAAGGAGAGGACCGAAGACGGGAGAGGCGCGACATTCACATCCCAGTTGCCGGCGGTGGAGAAGAGACCGTCACCACCGGTGGAATTCCACGCGTAGTTGATGGGGCCGGTGAGGAGCAGGCCGGTGCCGGTGATGAGGCTGGTGGTGTGCTGGGCACCGGAGCCGATGGCGCCCCAGGTGCCATTGGCCTGCTGGACGCCGTCGATGAAGAGGTACTCGATGCGGTCGCTGCCGGTGAAGTTGAGATTGAGCGTGGCACCGGTGATGAGCTTCACGTCAGCGGTGTCGGTGAAGACGCCCGCGCCGGTGGTGTTGAGAGTGCCGGCGGTGACGGTGACGCCGCCGGTGTTGGTATTGGCACCGGAGAAGGTGACATTGCCACCGGTGATGTTGGCGGCGAGAGCGCCGATGGAACCATTGGTGAGCGGGCCGGTGACGTTGATGGCACCGGGACCGGCAAAGGTGGCGGTGTAGGTGCCGGGGTTGTTGGTGCCGAGGCTGCCGGTGAGGTTCAGGGCATTGGTGCCGGTGGTGGCGGCCTGGGAGAACGTCGCATTTCCCGCCATGAGGATGGCCCCGCTGGCGGTGGAGTTGGCATCGGTGTTGCCACCGAAGATGTTGGTGCCCGAGGCCGGGGAGGCGCTCAATTGGATCGGGTTGGCCACGGTGTAGGCTCCGTCGATGAGGGCGCTGCCGCCGGTGACCGAGCCAATGTTGAGGGTGCCGCCCGCTCCGAGCGCGGTGGCGCTGTCGATGAGGACGGTGCCGAGGCGGACGGTGACGCCGCCTGTGAAGGTGCTGCCGCCCGAGAGCGAAAGGGTGCCGGTGCCGAGCTTGACGAGACCGAGCACGTTCGCCCCGGCGTTCGGGTTGGCGACGTTGCTGGTGTAGGAAAAGGTGCCGGTGGCGTTGGTGGTGTCGATGCCGAGGAAGGCTCCGGTCTTGAAGCCGCCGGTGGCGCTGCCGACCGCTGCGAGGGTATCGAGGTCCGAGGTGGTGAACTCACCGGTGCCGCCGACGTTCACGCCTAGGACGGTGCCGCTGTTCACGATCAGGTTGGTGGCGGTCCAGCTCGCGGGGGTGGCATTGTAGAGGGCGGTACGCTGGGAGAACTGCAGGGTGCCGCCGCTGGCATTGACGGTGGTGGTACCGGTGTAGGTATTGGTGCCGCTGAGGGTGATGGTGCCGGAGCCGGTCTTGGCCAGGGCGAGCGTGCCAGCGCTGTTCTTGATGGTGCCGGGGAAGGTCGAGGTCTGGCCATTCGACCCGACCGTGAGCGTGGAGGTGTTGGTGGCGACGGTCTTGTCGATGGTGCCGGACCCGGTGAGGCCGTTGATGGTCTCGCTGAAGGTATTCAGGTCGAAGGTGCCGTTGACGACGACATTGCCCTTGCCGGAACCATCCGGGATGACGTTGGACGCGCCGAGCTGGAGAATGGCACCGGAGTTGATGGTGGTGGCACCGGTGTAGGCGTTGGACGTGCTGCTGAGGACGCCCTTCTGGGTGCCGGTGGCACTGCCGCTCTTCGACACGTTGAGGGCGGTAACGTTGGAGCCGATCACGCCGGAGATGGTCACGGTGCCCACGCTGGCTCCGGTGGAGCTGCTGTTGCTGAGGGTGAGCGATCCGACGTGGTTGATGCCGCCACTCATGGTGATGGCGCCAGTCCCGGAGGTGCCGAGGGAGGTTTGGACGGTCAGGCTGGAATTGGTGCCGGAGACGGCACCGGAGACGGTGACGGAGGCGGAACCAAGGGTGTTGATGGTGATGCCGCCGGTGGTGCCGCTGTTCAGGGTGATTGGCCGGGTGAACGTGACGCCGCTGGCCAGACGGAGGGACGCGCCAGTGGCATTGGCGGCGGTATCTCCGAGCTGGACGGAGGCGGTGCCAAAGTTGGAGGCAGCGCGGACGAACACCGAGCCGGACTTGATGACAGCCGTCCCCATGGTATTGACGTTGGCTCCCATTTCCATGCTGCCCACGGTTGACGTGAAGGTGCCGGTGCCGAGGTTGATCACCGAGGTGGTGCTGGTCTGCGACCCCATGGTCACGGAACCACCGGCCAGGCTGAGATTGAGGTTCGTGCCGGTGATGCCGTTGGTGACGGTGAGAACGTTCCCGGATGAGTTCGTCCAGACTTGGCTGGCACCGAGCACCACGCCGGCGGCGTTGGCGGCGGTGGTGGAACCGATGGTGACCGCGCCCGCGCCTGAATTCACGGTCAGGCCGCTGGCGCCGAGGGTGAGGGTCTGGCCGGTGGCGGTGCCCTGGATGATGGTGGCTGCGGTATTGGCAAAGGTGACGCCGAGGGCGGACTGGCTGCCGTTCAGCGAGATGGTGGCGGCCCCATTGACCGTGGAAATGTTGAAGGTGGCGGTGTCCGCTGTGCCCGGAACGGCGGCGGGGTCAGGCGTGGTCGCGTTCGAGGCGGTGGACCAGGCAGTGACGGTGCTCCAGTTTCCGCTGCCGCCGTCCCAGTAGATGGCCGTGGCGTTGGCCTTGCCCGGGGCGAGGAACAGCGCGATGGCCGCGAGGCCGCTGAGGGAGGAGGCAAAAAGCGACAGGACAGAGCAATGCGTGCGGGATTTCATCGGGAGCGGGTTTGCGGGATTGGCCGGAAGTTTTTCACGAAGCGCGTGATGGCGGTAGTCGGGTAATCTGCCGACACTCGGGTGCCGAGGGCTGCAGGACTTGACGCACGTGTAAGGGTGGTACGGTGCTCACTCGATTGATGGGTTTGTTTCTTGCAGCTTCCGCGATCCTAACAGGGCTGGCGCGTGGCCAGGGCAAGCTGGAAGGCGGCTCGGAAACGGTGGAGATGCTCTACCGGAACTGGACCACGCGGGATGGCCTGCCGCAGGACCATGTGCGGGTGATGCTGGGGACGCGGGATGGTTTCCTGTGGCTGGGCACGGATGAGGGGCTGGCGCGCTTCGACGGCGTGCATTTCAAGACCTACGGCCTGCACGAGGGACTGGGGGCGATCACGGTGCTCTCCCTCTACGAGGCGCAGGACGGCGCGCTGTGGGTGGGCACCCTCGGTGGCGGAGTGAGTGTGATCCGCAATGGCGGGATCCAGCGAACCTATGGCAGCGAGGATGGATTGATCTCGGTGGGGACGATCGCGGAGGATGCCGGGCATCACATCTGGGTGGCCAGCCTGGCCGGGCTGGCGCGGCTGGAGGGTGAACATTTCGTGCCGATGAAGGGGCCGGACGGCACTGGCAATCCACCGGTGCGCAGCCTTCATTTCGACCGGACCGGGATCCTGTGGGCCACGCTGTCCTCGCAACTGTGGCAGTGGGTGGGCGAGAAGTGGAAAAAGCCGGAAGCGGGTGCCCCGACCTCGGCCGCCAATTTCTGCGAGGATGGCCAGGGCCGGCTGTGGATCGCGGATGCTGAAAACCGCATCTGGACCCGCGAGTCGGGCAAGTGGCGCAGTCTCTTTCTCCCGCCGATGTTCCCCTCCAGCGTGAACTCACTCTCGGTGGCGCCGGATGGCACGCTGTGGATCGGCTTCTACCGCTCGGGGATCTGCGCGATCCGCCATGACCAGCTCATCCTGCCGACCACGGCCCCGGAGCATTTCTCAGACATCGCGGAAAACGTCTTCGTTTCCCCCGATGGGCAGCTCTGGCTGGGCACCTCGACACGCGGGCTCTACTCGCTGACGCCGCGCCGCATCTCGGTGGCCCGCGTGGACGACAAGAACGACAGCCCGGGCGTGAACTTCATCGGGGCACTGGCGGAGACGAGCCCGGGGGAGTTCCTGGTCGGCACGCAAGGCCGCGGCTATTTCGTCTGGAAGGAAGGCAGCGCCACGGTGGCGCTGGGCCAGTCCCCCTTCGTCAATGGCATCCTGCGCACCCGCGACGGTCGGATTCTGGGCGGTGGCACCCACGGCATTCACGAGTACCGGAACGGCACTCTCACACACCTGAACGTCTCCCCCACCCTGGTCGACGTGTGGGAGATCCGCGAGGACCGCGATGGCGGGCTGTGGGTGGGCCAGGGCAATGGCCGGCTCTATCATGTGGATGGAACCGTGGCGCACCCGATCGACTACGGCGGCAAGGGTGACCCGATCAAAGGCTTGGTGCAGGAGCCGGACGGAACGCTGTGGATCGGCACGCGGGGCAACGGCCTGTTCCGCCTGCGCGGGACCGAGGCCAAGCGCTTCGGCAAGGCGGATGGCCTGCCCACCGAGGTGATCCGCGTGCTCTATCTGGGTCACGACGGGACGCTGTGGGTGGGAACGGCGGGCGGCGGGCTGGCGGTACGCACCGGGGATACCTTTCACCCGATGACCTCCCGCGAGGGTCTCCCGGACGATGTCGTTTCCCAAATCACGGAAGATGACACCGGCCGCCTGTGGCTGGGCACCAACCGCGGGCTGGCGGTTTTCAGCCCGGAGGAGACGGTGAAAATGCGCGCCGCCACCGGCGATGAGCTGCACCCGCTGCTGCTGAACCGCGCCGACGGGCTGCGCTCGCAGGAGTTCACGATCACGCCGCCGGTGCGCACCAGCAACGGTGAGTTCGCCTTTGCCACGATCGATGGCTTCGCCACGCTCACGCCGGGCGATTTCCAGGCGGATCCGCGCACGCCACCGGTGATCATCGAGCAGGTGCTGGCGAACGGGCAGCCGGTGGAGGTGGTGGATGGGAAGCTCACGCTGCCTCCCGGAATCGAGCGGCTGGAGATCCAGTTCACCGGCCTGCATTTCGGCGCGCCGGAGCGGCTGCGATTCCGCAACCGGCTGGCGGGCTTGGAAACCGACTGGGGCATGGCCAGCCCGGAGCGGCGCGTGGAGTACCGGAACCTGCGCCCGGGGCAGTACCGGTTTGAAATTTCCGGCACGATCGGCAACGGCCTGTGGAGCCCGCAGCCGGCGGTGGTGGAGATCGTGCTGAAGCCGCATTTCTGGGAGACGACTTGGTTCCGCATCGTGGTGATCGCGGGGACGCTGGGGCTGGTGGTGGTGGCGGTGCGGCGGCGGGAACGGATGCGCGCGCGGCGCAAGATCGAAGCGCTGAAGCGCGAGCAGGCGGTGCACACGGAGCGCGCCCGCATCGCCCGCGACCTGCACGACGACGTGGGCGCGAGCCTCACCCAGGTGGCCCTGCTCAGCGAGCTGGCCCAGGGCGACCTGACCACGCGCCCGGACCGTGCGAGCAATCACATCAATGAAATTTTCACCACCGCGCAGGACGTGACCCGTGCGCTGGATGAGATCGTGTGGGCGGTGAATCCGGCGCACGACACGCTGGAAAGTTTCGCCACCTTCCTGGGGGCCTTCGTGCAGAACTATGCGCGTTCCGCGGACCTGACCGCCCGCCTCGACCTGCCGGCCACGCTGCCAGCCACGGCGCTATCGTCCGCGATCCGCCACCACCTCTATCTGGCCACGAAGGAGGTGCTGCACAATGTGGTGAAGCACGCGCAGGCGACGGAGATCCGCCTCACGCTCTCGATCGAGGGGCCGAACTTCCACATCACCCTCCAGGACAACGGACGCGGCCTCGATCGCACCAGCGAGCCGGCCGCGCCGGGTGCCGATGGCCTGCCGAACCTGCAGGAGCGCCTCCAACAAATCGGCGGCACCTGCACCTACCACAGCCGCCCGGGCGAAGGCACGCGGGTGGAAATGGTGGTGCCGCTGGCCAGGGAGTGAGCGATCACCACTCGCGGTCGATCCTGCGGGCGATCGACCGCGGCAGACCCGCATCCGGCACCTTCGCGGGCTTTCCGGAACGTCGCAGGCGGATGTCCTGCTCGACGTTGTCCAAGGCATTGTTGACGCGGTCCTTGTAGCGGCGGCGGCGGGCCGCGGGACTCCTGTCCTTGAGCCGGAACACCAGCGCCACCCCGACCCAGCTCAGAAACAACCCGAGGAGCAAGCCCGCCCGGCGCCGGTTTCGATGCACACCGAAGTAGGCTCCGACCATCCCAGGCAAAAGGACGAACGCGAAGAGAAGTTGAGCGTAATGTTTCAGTTCGCCCATGTGGGGGGTGGGGGGGACGGCGGGACGCCCGTTAGACCGAACACAGCGGTCCCCGTGCCAAGAACTGGATTATTTGCTTTTGAGAAACCGGGCCCAATACCCGTGTGCGTGGCACGGACTGGAGCCAAGACGGACGGGAGCGGTCGGCACCCCGAGATCAATTCGTCCACCGGTTGGGCCAGTGAGCCTCTTCCACCGATCACCGATCACCCGGCACTCCTTTCAGCCTGGGGTCCATTGGACGTCGAATGGCCTGTCCGCCCCTGAGGGGCCAGTGGTCAGGGGCCAGGGGCCAGTGAAGAAAAGAGAAGAGAGAGAAAGAACCAGAGCGGGACTCTTCCTCTGATCTGGCCACTAACCACCGGCCGCTGGCCACTCAAAGGCCGACCCCACCCACCCGGCCCTCCGCAGCTCTTCCACTGATCACCCGGCACTTCTATTCACCCGGCGCTAAAATCGTAAAACACCCATTCCCACCTGTTCGCTGGGAGGCGGCCCGGGGAACTGCGATTCTTCCCGGCGTTGGAGCGGCGTGGACAATCTTCCGGTGACGGAGGACCCGCGATGGACGCTCCGGCCGCCACGGGGGCGATACCCGCAGGTGATGACCCGCGGGTGCGGATAATCGGAGCCGGATGTTTTTTCCACAACTCTGACGTTTCTACTTATCACTGCCATGTCTGGCGATCTTACCGTACCCGACCATTTCACGATCCAGTTCGACACGAACTGGAAGGCCCTCGCCCAACAGAAAATCTCCCGTCTCCGCAACCATGTGATGGTGGAGACCGGCTGCACCGGCGAACGCAGGACCCACAATTACGTGGGGATCATCAATTCCGAAAAAGTCACCGGCCAGCGCTACAAGAAGATCGCCCTGCGCGATCTGCCGACGGCCAAGCGCTGGGTGACACCGGAGCAGTTCCAGACGCCGACGGGCGAATCGAAGTGGGACGCGATCGGGCTGCTGCCCACGATCGCGCCCTCCGGCTCGCACACGCTGGCGCACATGGGGGCCTTCGGCCGCGATTGCGATGACATCATCATCGAGGCGCTCGGCGGGACGGCCTACACCGGCGCGAAGGGACTGGATGCCACCGAGCTTCCGGATTCCCAGATCGTGCTGAAGGACTATGTCTACCAGGGCGGCACGCCGGGCGATTCGTCGCTGACGGTGGAGAAGATCATCGCGGCGCTGCGGGTCATGGCGGAGACGGAGGCGTGGAACGACGACCTCGCCTCCGCCGGGATGAAGCTGCACGGGGTGATGACGCCGCTGTGCGAGGAGTATCTGCGCATCGATGCGAACCGCTTCGAGGGCTCGCGCCTTTTCAGCCGGGACTTCATGCCGCCGACGCTGGACGAGAACGGGAAGATCAAGTGCTTTCTCGGGATCGACTGGACGGTTTCCACCCGTCCGGGCCTGCGTGGCGGCGGCGCGGATGCGGACCTCGACTTCGCCTACGTGTGGGTGACCGACGGGGTGCAGTTCGACGTGTGGGAGGACATGCGGACGACGATCGACCGCCGTCCGGACCTCTCGAACGCGGTGCAGTTCCTCTCGCAGTATTCCATCGGGGCGACCCGCCTGGAGGAGACGAAGGTGGTGAAGATCGAGGCCGCGGTGCGCTGAGTCACAAGCACCAAATCCAAAGCATAAAACTCTAAACGAAGACCAAGATGGCTGATTACACTTCGAACCTGATTGCAAAACAAGCGGCCGCGAGCACCGGCCAGTCCGGCGGCATCCGTGATGCGGACGACCTTTCCGGCACCCTGCTCTACGCGACGGCGATCGTCACGCTGGACCACGCGATGGCGGCGAACGATACTATCCAGCTCGCTGATCTGCCGGCGGGGGCGGTGGTGGTGCCGCAGCTCTCGCACGTGACCGGCGCGACCACGGCGACCAGTTCGCTCACGCTGGATATCGGCGACGCTCTGATCCCGAACCGCTACGCGCAGGTGCTGGATGTGACGGCGGCGGGCCAGCACGCGTTCTGCGCGGGCACGCTGCCGGCTGCGGCGGCGACCCCCTACCGCCTGCCCGATCCCACGCGTGTCCATGCCACCGTGCACGCCGCCTCCGGAGTGAACACCGGGGTGCAACTGGCCGTGACGATCGCATATCGCGTGAAAGGCTGAGCCTTGGGCGAGGCCGGAGTCTTTGACCGGACTCCGGCCAAGCCGACGATCTTACCCACTTCCATGATCACTTCCAAAACCGACATCGCCAACCTCGCCCTCGCCGCCATTGGATCGCGGCGGATCGCTTCCATCGACACCGATACCACGGAGGAGGCGAACCAGTGCCGCCTGCACCTGGAGGCGGAGGCGAACGGGCTGCTGCGCCGGCATCACTGGAACTTCGCGATCACGCGCGCGACACTGCAGCGGCTGGCGGATGATCCGCCGTCGGAATGGGAGAGTGCGTGGCAATTGCCGGCGGACTGCGTGCGCTTCATCCGGGTGACGGGTGAGCACGCGGACCGGCCGGTGCGGGACTTCGCCATCGAGGGGCGCACGCTGCTCCTCGATGGCGCGGGGCCGGTGGGGATCGTGTATGTTTCCAATGCGAAGCCGGTGAGCGAGTGGGACAGCCTGTTCGTGGACGCGATGAAATGGCTGCTGGCGGCGGCGATCGCGCACCCGCTGACGCAGAGCCCGTCGATCGCGAACGACTGCATGCAGAAGTTCAAGCAACTGGCGCTGCCCGAGGCGCAGCTCGCGGATGCGCGGGAGGTACTGAGCGGGGAGAACTTCGGCACGCGGCAGATGGTGCGGCAGTCGGGCCTCGTGGCGTGCCGCTACCGGGCGGGCTGATTGATCTTCGAAGCCGTTCGCTCTTCTGTCCGCCTTGAGGGGCCAGGTGTTAGGGGAAGAGAAGAGAAAGACTGGCTGAGCGCGGCGAGGGTTGTGTCCGCCCTTAAGTGATCAGTGACCGGTGGTCAGTGGCCAGATCAGAAGGAAGAGCGGCTTCTCTGGTTCTTTTCTCTCTCTTCCCTGATCCCTGATCCCTGGCCACTGGCCACTGGCCCCTCAAACGCCGACCGGCCCTTCGACGCCCGACGCATCCCGACCCGCACCCCCTCCCTTCAACTCCGACCTTCCCATGCACCAAGTCATCCAGTCCTTCAACGCCGGCGAAATCACGCCGCATCTCCGCTACCGCACCGAAGTCCAGCACCACGCCTCGGCGGTGGAGCGGATGGAGAATTTCATTCCCCTCCCCTTCGGCGGCGTGCGGAAACGGCCGGGCACGCTGCACCGCGCGGTCCTGTCGGCACCGACGCGGCTGGAGCCGTTCCATGTGTCCACCGGGACGGCGTATGTGCTGGGAGTTACGACGGATGCCGTAACGGTGTTCCGCCGGGATGGCTCGGTGGCGGCCACGCTGGCGGAGGTGACGCCGCCGGATCCGGCGGCGGATGTTCCCGACGACCCGGATGGAGGCTCGCTCGGGGATACGCCGGACCCGGTGCCGTTCGCGGTGGCGGATCCCTTCGCCATCCAGATCCTGCAGTTGAATGACGTGGCCTTTTTCACGGCACCGGATCTCACGCCGCTGCGGCTGACCCGTCGCGCGGACACCGATTGGGTGCTGGAGGAAATTCCATTTTCGTTCCCGCCGCTGCTGGATGAGAATGCAGTGGACGCGCTGACGATCGATTGCCGCACCACCGACGCCCCCGCCACCGACGAATGGACGGCGGGCACGCACTACGTGAAGGGTGACCGGGTGACGGTGACGGATACGGTCAGCGGCGTCACAACGGTCCGCACCTACAGTTGCATGTTGGCGAATGTGGCGGCCACGGCGACGAAGCCGGGCCACAGCTTCCTTTGGTTCTGGGTGTGGGCGCTGGTGCCCACCGGCACCGGGGACACAAGTACGGATACTTCCGTACCAGCCGGCCAGAGCCTGCCACTGGTGGCCTCGAAGCCCCTGTTCGACGCGGGGCATGTGGGGGCGGTGTTCCAGGTTTCAAAAAAGCGCGGGCTGGATGACTTTCAGGTCGAATATGAGGCGACGACTGCGAACGACACCGGCACGCATGCCGACGCGCGCTCGAAGTGGCTGGTGGTGCAGGGGCACTGGAGCCTGATCACCTTCGGCACCTGGCACGGAGCCTGGGTCATCGAAAAATCCGAGGACCGCGGCCTGACCTGGATCGACTACCGCAAGTACGAGGCCGATGGCGACCGCAATGTCTCGGCGGAGGGAGAGGAGACGAAGCGCGTGCTGCTGCGGATGCGCTGGACCCACGGCTCCGGCACCGACAGCAATGGCAAGGCGGTGCTTTCCGTGGAGGATGCCTTCATCCGCGGACTGGTGAAGGTGACGGAGGTAGTCGATGCGATGAACGCCACGGCGGTGGCGGTGACGCCGGTGGAGCCGTGCATCACCGAATACTGGGCCGAAGGCGCGTTTTCCACCTACCAGGGATTTCCGCGCACGGTGGTGATCCATGAGCGGCGGCTGGTCTTCGCCGGGACGCAGAGGAAGGGCGATTCGCTGTGGTTTTCGAAGACCGACGACCTGCTCAACTTTCTAACAGGCACGGTGGCGGATGATGCGATCCACATCACCCTGGCAACCACGCGGCAGGACCCGATCCAGTGGCTGGCGAGCCAGCGGCGGCTGTTCGTGGGGACGACGGGCGGCGAATGGGTGTTCGGCTCCGAGACCTCGGACGAGCCGATCTCGCCCGCGACGGTGCTGGTGCGGGAATACACGCGCTACGGCTCGGCGGCGCTGCCATCGCTGACGTTCAACGACAGCATCTACTACATCGAGCGGCAGGGGCGGCGGCTGCGGGAGATGGCATTCGAGATCGAGCGGCAGTCGTATGACGCGGCGGACCTCACGCGGCTGGCGGAGCACATCACCGCAGGCGGGGTGATCCAGATGGCGCGGCAGGACAACCGCGAGCCGGTGCTGTGGTGCGTACGTGCGGACGGCACGCTGCTGGCCTTCGTCTACAAGCGGGCGGAGGAACTGGCAGCCTGGACGCGGCACACCACGTGCGGCGGACTCTTCCGATCGGTGGCGGTGCTGCGGAATCTCACCGGGGATGACGAGGTGTTCGCCGTGGTGGAGCGGAATGGCGTATTCCACCTGGAGGCCTTCGCATCCGGCCAGCAGGCGCTCCAGGAAGCGGGTGACCTGGCGGCCTGCCATCACCTGGATGCGGGGGTGTTTTACGACGGGGGAGAAACCACTACGTCCACCGTAAGTGGTCTGGACCATCTGGACGGGCAGGAGGTTTCGGTGTTCGCGGATGGCACCGTTTCCACGGCCACGGTGGCGGGCGGACACGTGACACTCCCCTCTCCCGCCCTGCGGGTGCACGTGGGCCTGCCGGTGGACAGCGTGCTGCGGTCGCTGCCGCTGGACGTGAATGCCGACACCGGCCCGACTACCTTCCGGATGAAACGCGCGCACGAGATCCTGCTCGATGTGTTCGAGTCGCGCGGCGGCCAATTGCAAACCGGCGATGAAGCGCCAGCGGCGCTCGATTACTCCCGCGCCAGCGACTGGCTGGGACCGGTGTCCGCCTTCACCGGCCTGATGGCGCGCACGCTGCCGGGTGGTTTTGTCCGGGACCTGAGTTACACCATCCGCCATGACGAGCCCCATCCCTTCATCGCGCGCGCGGTGGTGGTGCGGTGGCAGATCCATGAGCCGTGAGTGGCGTCGCGTAGCTGAAGTGGTGACACGTCAGGCGGGGTGGACTCACGGAGTTCCCCGCGGGTGAAGGGGAGACTGCGGCTCCCGGGATCATGGCGGGTCTTCCCCACCCACGTTGTCACCACCGCGGCTACGATGAAGAGGTGAGAGCTTGCCTTTTCGCCGACATGTCGACATGACTGACGGGTCATGCAAGCGTTTCTCAGGCGAATACCGGCGGGCCGCCCTCTGCTCCTCATCGCGCTCGGGTTGTTCGTGCTGAGTCAGTTCATGCCGGTCTATCGAATTCATGTTGGACTACTTGGCCATGGCGAAGACGCCGAAATCGTCGAGGAGGCCAGCCGTAGCTGGGTGGGCTTTTGGAACATGGCATCCCTTGCCTTCCAGGGCACCTTTCCTTCACAGGAGAATCTCTTGCTGGCAGTTGTGTTTCTGGCGTTCGTGCTGCCGTTACTGGTGGCGCCCTTTGCCGCCCCCTTCCTGGCAAGGGCCAGACCCCTGCTATGGACGGCCCGGATCTTTTTCTTCCTGCTGTTCGCCGCCATGGTGGTGGTTGACCTCAAACAAGTGCATTTGATTGCCTCCACAGGCAGCGGAATGTCCATCGATCACCTCTCCGGATTCTGGACCTTGCTCGCTTCCCTGCTGCTGTACTTCATCGCCCTGATGCTTATCCCTAAGCCGGATCGGGCCTTGCCATTTTTGGCAGCGGACGGCATGACTCACGAATGATGGCGGACTTTCCCAGACGTCTCGGGTTGGCGCGGGATGTGTTCATCCTGGCGCTGGTGGCGGCCGTGGTCAGTTTGTTCATGCCGTGGACGGGCGCTGACATCACCTATTCGGGGTCTCCGTTCACCTCACACTTGGTATCGGAAATTCAGTTCAAAGCTGTGATCAAAAAGGTTCTGATAGCATGGCCTCCCACCTTCATGAGCCTGATTGAGCTGACGATGGGGCTATTCCTGGCCATGGCCTTGGGTGCGGCGCCTTTCCTCCCGAGTTTCCTGGCCAAAGCGCGGCCGTTGTTGTGGTCGGCGCGATTGTTGGCGGTGCTGATCGTGGGCGTGGCGGTGGAGTCTGCGCTCCCCGATCGCCGAACCTTTACGATCGCGAGTACGATTGCCAGCGGACCGATCGTGACTTCTCATGAAGTTCATCTCGCAGGATATTGGGTATTCCGCGCCTCCCTGGTGTTGCTCGCGTTCGGGTTCTTCGTGATCCCGAAGCCGGAGGAATGGAAGGGGTCGGTGGGGTAGCCGAAGTGCGCGAGACTTCGGTTGAAGGCCGGTCGTTGTGAGGAGACTGCGGCTGCTGGGATCATGGTGAATCTTCCCCACCCACGTTGTTCCCAACGCGGCTACGATGAAGAGAAGAGCCACTCCGCAGGATGCGTGCGCTCCCCGGATACAGCCTCTTCCACCGATCACTGATCACCGATCACCCGGCACTTCTTTACGGAATGCCGGTGACGCTCTTGAGCAGGAGCATCACGCCGCGGGCGGGGACGGCTTCGTGGAGGGTGATCATGGTCTGGTTGCCGCCGCCACCGGCGTCGTCCTTTTTCTTGTTGCCGAGGGTTTCGATGGTGGAGACGTGGCCGATGGCATTGCCGCAGGCATCGACGATGGCGGCGCCGCTGGAGCCGGGGGCCCATTCGGTGCTGACGTTCAGGCGCAGACGCCGGGCGTCGGGGAGCCTGGTGGCGTCACCGTCGTTACCAGACTTCCAGTAGAAACGGTTGACGATGCCGGAGCTGAAGTAGCCGAGGTGGCCGAAGGGCTCGCTGAAGAGAAACGCGCCATCGCCGGGGCCGACGGCATCCTGCAGCGGCAGTGGCTCGAGGGAGCAGCCATCGAGGCGCAGCACGGCGGCATCGAGCTCCTTGTCGGCGGCGATCACGGACTTCACGGGATAGACCTTGCCGGCGTCATCCACGGCGATGAGATAACCTTCACGCATTTCCTGCTCGCCGCGGACGCAGTGGTGGCAGGTGACGACGGCACCGTGGTGGTCGATGACGTAGCCGGCGGCGAGATTGAGGTGCCAGTGGTCGCAATGCGGGCAGAGATAGAACCAGCCGATGCGGACGAAACTGCGGCTGGCAAGAGCGGCGACCTCGCGGCCCGGGAGCACCTTGTCCCGCACCGGGACGCGCTCGACCTTTTCGGCCACCGGGGCGGCGACGAGTTCGGCGACCGTTTCGCGGGCCAGCAGCTTGCCGGAGTCCTTGAGGGCTTCGGCCTGCCTGAGGATGGCGGGGTTGTTGGCCAGCGGAATGCCGGGCTCCACCTTCACGCCGGGCGCCTGGGCAAGGGCGTGGCCGGTTCCCGCGCAAAGTCCCAGCAGCATCATCAGCAGCGATCGAATCTTCATAAGTCGGATTTTCAAACGACGATCCAAGCTCCCGCGTTTCGCCAAAGCCCGCCTTTTTTCGGGAAATGCATTCCGCTCAGGGTGGTGAGGATTCCCCCGGCCGAAAAAAATCGCCCGCAGCCGGAGGTATCGGCTGCGGGCGATGGTTGGGGGCTTGCAATGGCGAACTTGGAAAGTCACCGGTGTTCAGCCGTCCTGCGGGGCGTCAGACGCCTCTCAGGGAACGGTGACCTTGATGCGGGCGAACTTCACCGGGCTGCCGGTCGGGATGGTGAAGCTCACCGAGGTGCCGTTGTCGGTGACGCCGCTGGTGGCCGTGGTCCAGGTGGCCAGGTCCGTGGAGGTCTCGACCACGTAGGTGGCGGTGGCGGTGGGGTCCTTCGGCCAGGTGACGACACCTCCGATGAGCTGCGGGTTGGCAGTGAAGCTGCTCCCGGTCTTGCCCATGAAGTATTCGACGCCGTTGGGCACGCCGTCGTGGTCATAGTCGAGGTTGGCCGCCTGGCCGCCTGCGTTGGCGGTGGCCCAGGTGGTGTATCCAGCAGCGGCACCGGTGGTGACGTTGAGCTTGCCGGCACCAGTGATCAGCGCGCTGGTGTGGGCCGCACCGGAGGTGAGGCTACCCCATTCGCCGGCCACCTGCAGGGTGCCACCCAGATACAGCGCGTGGACGGTATCGGTGGCACCAGTGTCGAGCTCAAGCGTGGCACCGGTGGAGACGGAAACATCCGCTGCATCGGCCAGGTACGGCTGGGTCAGGACCAGGGTGCCGGCGGTGACGCTGGTGTTCCCGGTGTAGGTGTTGGAGGACGTCAGCGTGTAGGTGCCGGTGCCGCTCTTGACCAGGTTCAGGTTGTTCTGGTTGAACGCGGCGCCGCCGATCAGGCCGGCGTAGCTGTGGGCCGTGCCGGAGAAGTTCAGCACGAGGGTGGCCGGGACGATCGACTTGCCGACGACCGCGTTGGCGGTGCCGGTGCCGTTGGTGATCAGGTCGGTCACGGTCTGGCTGATGCCATCGAGCTGCAGCGAACCGCTGAGTGTACCGTTACCCAGCGCGACGGTGGTCACGGCAGGCAGACGGTTGTCGCCGCCGGTGGCGATGATCGAGCCTTCATTGATGCTGGTCGCCAGGGTGTAGGTGCTGGCACCGGTCATGGTGAGGGAGCCGGGGCCACGCTTGTCGAGACCGGAGCCGAGGGCCTCACCGGACACCTGCGCGCCACCGGAGCCGGACATGACACCCTTGATGACGATGTCGCCCGTGGCCGTGTTCGAACCCACCACCGACAGCACCTTGAAGCCGTACTGGCCGGCCGAGATATTCACCGAGGTATCCACGATGGAGCCGGAGGCGGCCGCCGTGTTGGTGAGGAAGTAGGCGTTGTTCACATCCCAGCCATAGAGCGTGGCGGTGGTGCCGGTGCCATAGCTGCGGATGGTGGTGGGAGCGGTCTGCAGGGTGATGCCGGCGTTGCTCTGGAAGTTGGTGCCGTTCTTGATGTAGAGTCCGGACGGATCGCTGACCCCGCTGCCGTTGATGACCACAGTAGGGGTGTAGGCGTTGGCCGTGCTGTAGCCGACTTTCAAGGTGGCGCCGGCCGCGAGAACGTAGGGCACGTCGGTGGTCTTGGCGAGCACCTCGAGGGAGCCCGCGCTGACCGTGGTGGTGCCGGTCCAACTACCGCTGGAGAGCACCAGCGAGCCGGTGCCGGCCTTGGTGAAGTTATAGGCACCGGTGAGCGCACCACCGTAAGTGAGCGGAGCGGTGCCGTTGACCGTGATCGAGCTGTTGGCGGTCATCGCGACCGACGTGGCTCCCAGGGTGAGGGCGTTCGTGCCGGTGAAGACCGGCGGAATGTTCCACGTCTGGATGTTGGTGGCGGTGGTGGTGACCGGGGCGCCGCTGGTGTTGTCGAACGTGCCGCCATTGACCAGCCAGGCACCGGTGCTGAGGGCGCCGGCCGAGTTGATGTCCACCTCACCCGCGACCTGAGTGAAGGCACCGGTGAAGGTGTTCGTCCCGGAGAGGGCGAGGGTGCCGGTGTTCTTCTTGGTCAGTGTGACCTGGCTGCCGCCATTGTCAGTGATGGCACTGGCGATGGTGACGAGGGTCTGGTTGTCCACGGCCAGGTCGCTGGGGGTGAAGTCCGCGCCGCCGGCGGTCAGGCTGCCACCGGTGATGGTGAGCGGGCTGGCTCCGGCCGGTGTGGAAACGGTGGCATCCAGGCCGATGCGGAGGGTGTCGGTGCCGAGGTTCACCGTGACCGGGCCGGCCGTGGCGATCTGGCTCAGGGCGCTGATAGTCGTTTCCGAACCGGTGGTGGCCAGGGTGACCGGACCGCTGGTGCCGCCATTGACGATGCGGGCGACGACGGTGTCGATGTTCGGGATCTGGCCGCCGAGGCGCGGGATGTCGGTGAAGCCGCTGTAGGCGATGATGTTGCCTGAGCCGTCATTGGCCGAGGCTCCACCAGCGACGGTGATCCACGATGGCAGCTTGCCGCTGGCGTCATTCTGGACATCGGTGACCGCGATGTTGGAAGCGGCGATGTCGAGGGTGGCGGTGGTGCCGGTGCGGGTGATGTAGCCGAGGTAGATCTTGGCCGTGCCACTCGGGCGGGTAATGCTCGAGTTCGCCGTGAGCGTGGTAGCACTGACCGTTTCCAGGTGGGTGCCGCCGACGAGCTGGAGCGTGCCGCCCGCGAGAACGAGGGGGCTGAAGTCCGAGATCTTCGAATCATCCACGGTGGAGTAGTCCAGGCTCAGGATGCCCGCCGTGACCTGGGTGTTCCCGGTGTAGACGTTGTTCCCGGCGAGGGTCAGGGTGCCGGCACCGATCTTGTTCAGGCCGCCGTAGCCGGCTCCGTCCGCGATGATGGCGGCGGAGAAGGTGACGTTCTGGCCGTTGGTGTCGAAGCCGGAGACCTGGAAGTCAGCCAGTTCGAGGCGGTTGGTGGCGGTGAAGTCGGTGGTATTCGCCGCCGTGAACTGGAGCGTGCCGCCGCTCATCACCACCTGGCCGGTGGTGCCGATCGCACTGGCGCTGCCCAGGGAGAGCGTGCCGCCCGAGACCGTGGTGCCACCGGTGTAGGTGTTGGTGCCCGAGAGCGCCAGGAGGCCCGTTCCCGCCTTGGCGAAGGCAAGGTTGTTTTCGTTCGCGCCAGCACCGCCGAGGGTGACAGTGGAAGGCAAGCTGGCGCCGGTGATGGCGAGCGTGGAGATCGTGGCGGCACCACCGACAATGGCGTTGGTCGTGCCGGTGCCACCCTGTGTGACTCCCGCCAGGGTCTGGGAGATGCCACCGAGGATCAGTTTCCCGCTGCCGGTGCCGTTGCCGAGGTTGACCAGGGCACCATTGCCAATGCGGTTGTCACCACCGCTGAGGATGACGCTGCCCGCACGGACATCGACCAGAGCGGAGTTGGTGCCGGCACCCGTGATGGCGAGTGAACCGGTACCGGTTTTGATGAACCCGGCATTGTTACCATTCGGCGCTCCCGTGAGAGAACCCTGGAAGGTGATGTCACCGGTGGCGGTGTTGGCACCTGCCGCGATGTTCATCAGGTAGCCGTAGCCACCGGGCTTGAAGCTCACGTTGGAGTCGATCACCGAGCCGGACGCTGCGGTGGAAACAACGAGGTGGGTGAAGTTGGTGTCCCAGCCGGAGAGAACGGCGGCACCTGAGCCGAAGCCGCGAACGGTGGTCGGGGCGGTGTTGAGGGTCAGCGTGCTGGTGAGCGTGTAGATGCTTCCGCCGTTCAGGTAGAGACCGGTGGTGGCAGCGGCACCCGCGCCATTGACGGTGACGCCGTAGCCGTAAACCGAGTCACCGGTGGAATACCCCAGCTTCAGGGTGGCTGCCGCAGCGACCGTGTAGATTTTGCCCCCACTATTGCCGTCGGCCTCAAGGGTTCCCCCCACAACGCTGGTGGTCCCGGTATAGCTGTTCGCTCCCGAGAGAACGAGCATGCCGGGGCCGTTTTTGGTCAGGGTGAAGGCACCGCTGACCGGGCCGCCGTAGGTGAGCGTGCTGCCATTGACGGTGACGGCGCGGTTCGCGGCGAGGGTGACGCCGCCGGTGAAGGTCAGCGAATTCGAGCCGGTGAACACGGGATCGATGTTCCAGGTCTGGCTGCCGGTTTCGGTGACGGGCGAGCCGCTGGTGTTGTCGAAGGTGCCGGCATTGAGTGTGTGGCTGCCGATGGTGCCGGTGCTGTTGAAGAAGACGTTCCCGGCGTTTTCGGTGATGCCTCCGGTGAAGTTGTTCGCACC
>Ga0265327_10000376_pt1 | contig 84204 bp, 61 predicted proteins | sample 41621metaG_FD_202089 | JGI IMG/M metagenome (GOLD analysis project Ga0265327, IMG submission 202089) | Rhizosphere microbial communities from Carex aquatilis grown in University of Washington, Seatle, WA, United States - 4-16-21 metaG | ecosystem: Host-associated > Plants > Roots > Rhizosphere...
GGCGGCGCAGACGTGCAAAGCATTCCAATTGCCATCACGGCTCTTTCACAAGAGCAGTTGACCGCCACACAAACGAATGGTGGTCCGGACCTGATCAAGCAGGTGCCGAACATGACGTTCACGAAAACGAACTTCAGCGGATATTCGATTCAAATTCGAGGTATCGGCACGCAAGCAATCTCTGTAACCACAGACCCTGCTGTAGCCGTTGCGATGAATGATGTGCCCTTCATCCGCAATCATTTTTTCGAGCAGGAATTCTACGACGTGGGGCAGGTAGAGGTTTTGCGCGGCCCCCAAGGAACTCTTTACGGACGAAATGCGACTGCAGGTGTGGTCAATTTGAGCACCGCAAAGCCGACCGATCAGTTCGAAGCGATGGCATCGGCAGAATTCGGGAATTATCATCAGAAGCGTTTCGAAGGCATGTTGAATATTCCTCTCGTAGATGATCGCCTCGATATCCGGATGGCCGGCGAATGGACAAAACGCCAAGGTTATTCGTTTAACGCCTTGACCGATGATCGGATCGATGGCCGCGACCTCTGGTCCGGGCGGATTACGATCGGTCTCAAACCAACCGAAAAGCTACAGATGTACCTTGTCTGGGAACATTTCTCCGAAAACGACGATCGCATGAGAAGCGCAAAGCAGCTTTGCAAAACCGATTACGGTCCTGACCCGGTAAACCCGGGTGCTGCAATCGGTAGTGGCGTAACGGTGGGGGGCAATTTCAAGTCCATTGGCGGCGGTGCTTTGATCAGTGCTGGCAGTTACTTTATCCAAGGCTGCAAACCGGCATCGCTCTATTCGCCGGAGGCGTTTGAGACGCCGCTCAGCAATTCGCTGTCCTATTATCTGGGGCTGAAAGCTTTGGTCCAAATTCCGACAACGTCTGTCGATCCTTATGCCAGTGGCGCCCAATCGCGAAACCTCCGGGTGATCGAATCCGGAATCGATCCGATCTATAAGGCGGACAACGACGTTGTCGAATTGAACGCGGATTATGCGCTAAGCCCAGCGCTCACATTCACCTCGCAAACCGGATTTGACCACGATTTTCTCTATTCGACGGAAGATTACAATCGATTTGGGGCAAATCCTGGGTTATTCGCCCCCAGCCTCAACGGCAGCGGCCTGGTTTCGCCTCAGGGAGTCTTCTGTGATCCACAACTCGGATGTTCAGATCGACTTATCCTCGAGGATCTTTCGCAGGAGCACTCCTGGCAGTTGAGCCAGGAGTTCCGCATAGCATCTAATTTCTCCGGGCCGTTCAACTTCAGCGCGGGAGGTAACTACCTACACTACGAGACTCAGGAGAACTACTACGTTTTCGGCAATGTGTTCACGCTAATTGACATTGCCAACCCCACCAATGGTCCTCAACTCAGCGCAGCAAACCCTTGGATTCCTGGTGTAACTGACAATTCGTTCGGTCTCCCGAAGGGTTTTCAGCTCAACGATCCAACTCAGCCCGCAAAAGAGTTAGGCAACGGGTATATCGATCCGAATCCTCTCACCAGTCTCAACGACAACGGACACAATTATTTTGTCAGCAAAAATCCTTATGTGCTGAACTCCTATGCTGCGTTTGGCGAGGCCAATTATAATGTGCTCAGCAATCTCAAGTTAACCGCCGGCCTGCGCTGGACAGAAGACCAAAAGCATTTTCCATTGATTCCGAGTTGGTTGGTAACCTCAGGCTGGGGATACCCGGTCGCCGGTATCGTCGACCAGCAATGGGATCAATTCACCGGCCGCGCTGTCGTTAACTGGACGCCGAAGCTCAACTTCACTGATCAGACATTGCTCTACAGTTCCTATGCGCACGGCTACAAAGCCGGTGGCGCAAATCCTCCAGGCGCAATTTTCTCCGTGGACGGCACTCTCGTCACTCAGGGAAGAGCGGCAGGAGCGCAGCCCGTACATCCGCTGACTTTCAAGCCGGAATTCATCGACGCATTCGAACTAGGCACAAAGAACACCTTGTTCGATGGCACCCTGACGTTGAATGGAAGTTTGTTTTACTACAACTACGAAAACTATCAGGTTTCCGAGATCGTCGACCGGACCGCGATCAACCAGAACTTCGATGCCCACGCAAAAGGCGCCGAGTTGGAAGCAACTTGGGAACCGCTGCCAGGCTTCCGGTTCAATTTCGGTGGTGGGTGGGAAGACACCGCCATTGCCAAGGGCCAAAGTGCGGTCGATCTGATGGATCGCACCGCAGGCAATCCGGATTGGTATGTCCGTAAGCCTTTCGTCAACGAGGCATCGAATTGCATTTTCCCAACATATGTTGCGAAATGGGAGGGGGTCGGGGTCGGGAGCATATCGCAAAGCGGAAACACCACCAGCTATTGCGCTTGGGCATATAATCTACACGATGATCCGTTCACCCTCCTTCCTTATGTACCAAACCCAACTGTAACAGCGGGGCCAGGTATTCCAGTAGGATATCCCGGTTTCGATCCTTCGATTGCGCCGAACAACGGCGCCGGGTTCTCCAAGAATCTGGGCGGCAACAGCTTGCCCAATGCGCCTCCTTTCACAGCTTCGCTAGGCGCGCAATATTCCATGCCACTGACTTCAGATTGGGCGGGCACCGTGCGCGCCGATGGTTATTACCAGGATAGTTCGTGGTGGCGTGTCTTCAACGATATGGAATACGACAAGCTGCACGGCTACGCCACGATGAATCTCACCTTCATCCTAACCAGCCAATCGGGCTGGCAGGTGATGCTCTACGACAAGAACGTGTTCAACACGACGGCCATCACCGGCGCGTTCCTCAACTCGGATGACAGCGGGCTCACGACCAACGTGTTCCTGACCGATCCTAAGTTGATGGGCATCCGCGTCACGAAGAATTGGTAAGGGGGAGCCAATGAACGAACTGATAAACATCCAGAAGCGGCGGGAAAGTTTCCGTCACAATCTATTGATGAATGTTTCCCTGCTCGCATTGGCGGGAACGATCTACGCATTGCCTTCGGCCGCGGAAGAGAACCGGCCTACTGTCTGGATAGAACTTGGCGGTCAGCTTGAACGTGTCGATGCCGCGCAATCTGTTTTCACGCCTGCGTTCTTTGACCTGGCTCCGACCACCGTTGCAAATACGATGGTCGATGCTCAGCGTCCCTCTCGCTACAGCATAGGCGGGGAAGGCAGGATAACAATTGTTCCCAAGGCATCTGATTGGGTTCTGTTGGCCGCTATTCGTTATGGACAGGTCAAGAATCCGCGACACTTGCATTACGAAACACCAGGTCTTCCAAGCTTTTTCAACTACAAAAACGGCGTGAAAAATGCCAATCCCGTCGTGCCGAGCTTGAGGATGTTCGGTGATGGCCAGACTCATTCCGCAGAGTCGCACTTCGTTTTGGATTTTCAGGCCGGAAAGGATGTCGGACTTGGCCTGTTGGGAAATGACGCGAGCTCCATTTTTAGCGCCGGCGTAAGATATACCCAATTCACGGCTCGCTCAGACGTCACGCTGCATGCGCGACCGGTCGTTGGCTATGGACCGTTAATAGGGTATTCGCGGCTGGGAAAATATTATCAAGGCCACAAGGCGTTCCACCAGACCTACAATGCGGCCTTTCATGCCACACGTAGTACCCATGCCATCGGTCCCTCGGTCTCTTGGAACGCATCCATGCCGGTCCTTGGAGATGGCGAAAGCATGACGGTAGCTTTCGATTGGGGTGCCAACGGAGCTTTGCTGTTTGGCCGCCAGCGCAGCTTGGTATCTCACAACACCACCGGCGCCGCGGCCTACTTTATCGGGACTGTCGCACATGCGCGGAACTACATGCATGCAACCGATCATACCCGTATGCGATCCATCATCATTCCGAACGCTGGGGGCTACGCCAACATTTCGCTCAAATTCCCCAATGCCAAAGTTAGCCTCGGCTATCGCGGCGACTTCTTCTTCAACGCTTCCGATAGCGGCATCGATGCCCGCAGCGCAGTCAATCAAAATTTCTACGGTCCATTTGCTACGATCAGCATAGGTCTGGGAGGTTAGGAGTTGGTCGGGGGCGGGCTGGGTGCGCGGCGCGAATACGGCCGCCCGATCTATGGCCCGTTCGCTGCCATCAGTATCGGCCTGGGGGGCTAGCGGGGAGCGGTGTTTCACTTCTCCGAAAAGGCGGCGGAGCGATCCGCCGCCTTTTGCTTTGTGTCCGGTTCTGTCGCCTGCAAGATAATAACAAAAACGATTGCGCACCCAGTGGGGATGGTAGGCTCGATTCTTGTTCGGGGCGCGCCAGATCCATGAGCATCCATCTGTAAGTCAAAAACATTCGCGGCGAGACCGGTCTGCAAGGCCGCCAACAACCGGCCCTGCCTGATCTTCTTTTGTGCCGCAGCGTTCGCGGATTTGGCCGGCCGATCGCCCCTTCACCCGAAAATAATTTTTCCCCGCGTCCAGACAGTGGGCCGGCTCACCTGTTCTAATTGGTGTAGCCGTCAGAACGAGCCCTCTAACAGCGGAGCGCTAGCGGGGGATGGTCAACACACATAGCAGCAATCCGGAAAGACCGGAACCAAGCGTGGCGGGCGCAGTGGCGGCCTTGCATGAGGTCAATGATTGGTTTGTACGCGAGGTGCTGCCGTTGGAGCCCGCGCTGATGAATTTCTTGCGGCGGAGCTGGCGCAACAAGAGCGATGTCGCCGATCTCAGACAGGATATCTACGTGCGGATATATCAGGCGGCTTCAAGAGAAATCCCTCATCCCGTGAAACCGTTCGTGTTCGCCGTTGCGCGCAATCTCCTCATCAACCGAATTCATCACGATCAGGTCGTTTCAATTGAGACCGTTGCCGATCTCGATGCGTTCAACACGCCCGCGGACGAGCCCGGCCCGGACCGCAACGCGATGGCGAGGCAGGAATTGCGCGTTCTCATGGCGGCCCTCGAACGGCTTCCGAACCGCGCACGCGACGTGATCGTGATGCGGAAAATCGAAGGCCTGTCGCGGCCGGAAATTGCAAGACGCCTGGGGATCGGCGAGGCGACCGTGGCCGAGCACCTCACGCGGGGCATTCGTGCGTTGACCGAGATTTTGCAAGGCGAGATCGATCTGGGAGCTGCGCCATGACTGACCTGAAAACCAGCCGGACAGACGAGATACTCGATGAGGTAGCCGCCTGGATCGAGCGCCGCGATCGCGACGATTGGGGCGATGCCGATCAAGCCGCTCTCGACAATTGGGTGGCGCAATCCCCGGCGCATCTCGTGGCGTTCCTGCGGGCCGACAACGCGTGGAAACGGGCAGACCGTCTCACTGCGCTGAAGGCGGGGCCCGCGGATGTGCGGCCATCGAACGCGAGCGCATCGCACCGCCGCATTCCCGCGGCGTTTAGGAATGCAGCGCTGCTTGCCGCCATCTGCCTGTTGGGCGCAACGGCGTCCGCCTATCTGATGCAGCCGTCCGAAGACGTCTATGCAACCCCGGTCGGCGGTCACACGGTTTTGTCGCTCGCCGATGGGTCCAAGGTCGAACTGAACACCGACACCGTTCTTCGGATCAAGAAATCCGGAACCCAGCGCTTGGTCAAGCTCGACAAGGGCGAGGCGTTCTTCGACGTTCGGCATGATGCCGCTCATCCTTTTATCGTTCTGGCCGCTGACCATCGTGTCACGGACCTGGGAACGAAGTTCATCGTCCGCGACAGGAACGACCGCCTCGAAGTGACGCTGATCGAAGGTCGCGCGCAAATCGAGGCCTCGGGCCCAAGCAAGAAATCCGCGGTGTTGACAAAGGGCGATGTTGCGATTGCGACCGCGAACACATTGTCGGTTCTGAGGCAATCCGACACCGGCTTGTCCAGATCGGCGGCATGGCGGCACGGCGTGATCGTATTCGACAACATGACGCTTGCAAGAGCGGCAAGCGAATTCAACCGTTACAACACGCACAAGCTGATCGTCGTGAGCCCGGACGCCGCCAGAATGACGATCGTCGGTACGTTTCATACCAATGACGTGAAGGGATTTGCGGAGATCGCACAGGACATTTTGCATCTGCGCGTCGAAACGAATGGAAACCAGACGGTCCTGTCGCGCTGACGCGTAGCTCGCCTGGGAAATCAACAGCGGTAGCAGCCGTCGAATAGGGGGAAGAATGTCAAAGTCTATATACATGAGGGGTGCGGCTGTCGGCGTTTTGCTCGCAAGCCTGGCAAGTGTCACAAAGGCCGAGACCTTCAATATCCCGAGTGGCGATTTAAAGATGGCTCTGGATGCATATGCCAGCCAGACGGGAATAGATCTCGTCGTTTCGGGATCCGATGTGAGGGGCGTGCGAACCAAAGGTGCGCGCGGCGACCTTTCGGCAATGGATGCCCTTTCCCATCTGCTCACCGGCACTGGCTTCAGCATTCACCAGCATCCGTCGGGCGCCATAGGCATCGCAAAAGAGTCTTCGGGCCGGGAGTCGCTCAACCTGGTGCAGCCATTGCAGCTTGCCCAGGCCGCACCCGCGCGGGCGGCTGTTGAAACCGTGACTGTCACTTCGTCCAAACTCGGTGGAGCGGATGTGCAAAGCATTCCGATAGCGATCACGGCCTTGAGTCAGGAGCAGCTCACCGCATCGCAGACAGCCGGTGGCCCCGATCTCGTGAAGCAGGTGCCGAACCTGACCTTTACCAAAACCAACTTTGCCGGATACAGCATCCAGATTCGCGGTATCGGCACGCAAGCCATCTCGGTGACCACCGATCCGGCCGTGGCAGTCGCCTTCAACGACCAGCCTTTCATTCGCAATCACTTCTTCGAACAGGAATTCTTCGATGTCGCACAGGCGGAAGTCCTGCGTGGCCCGCAAGGCACATTATATGGCCGCAATGCGACGGCAGGCGTGGTCAACCTCGTTTCCGCCAAACCCACCGATCAATTCGAAGCCATGGCGAGTGCCGATGTCGGCAACTACAAGAACCGCCGCTTGGAAGGCATGCTGAACATCCCTATTGTCGATGATCGGGTTGACCTGCGCCTCGCGGGCGAATGGACGAAGCGCGATGGTTACAGCCTAAACTCGCTCACGAACGAGCACATCGATGGCCGCGACCTGTGGTCGGGACGCGCCACCATAGGATTTAAGCCGAGCGACAAGTTCACGGCCTACTTCGTCTGGGAGCATTTTCAGGAAGACGACGACCGTTTGCGGTCCAGCAAACAGCTTTGCAAGCGCGACAATGGCGTGACGGAGATAGGCGGGCTTTCGACAGGGCGCGCAGGGCCGGTTTTTCTCAGTCAGGGCTGTCTGCCGACTTCGCTCTATGGCGCGGATGCATTTGAAACGCCGAACGGTCTCGCATTGCCCTACTATGGCGGCCTTGTGGGGGCAGGCAGCGGCCTTTCCATCGGCAATCCGCTTACGCAAATCGGGGGAGGCGGCGGGATCAGTAGAGACCCGTATGTCAGCGCCACGCAGTCCACAAATTTGCGGGTCATAGAGTCGTCGCTCGATCCTGTTTACCGCGCCAAGAACGATACATTTGAATTGAATACAGATTATGCCATTACACCATCACTGACGTTCACTTCATCCACCGGCTATAACGAAGATTTCCTGTGGTCCACGGAGGACTACAATAGATTCAATACGGCTCCCGGCATATTCGCCTATCAGCCCGACGTTTTTGGCCCGCTCATCACCGCACCCGACGGTAATTATGGCTGCGCCGATGGCAGCTATAGTGTTGGTGGCAACCACTGCGCCAATCCGAGTGCTGCTATTCCGACAGGCTATTTCTGCGATCCGCAGCTGGGTTGCAGCGACCGGTTGGTCGCAGAAGATCTCAATGAAGAACATTCCTGGCAGTTGAACCAGGAATTCCGGTTGGCTTCGAAGCTGGAAGGTCCGCTCAACTTCAGTGTGGGTGGAAATTTCATGCACTACGAAACCGAGGAGAACTACTACGTCTTCTTCAACACGCTCACCATGTGGGCCGCCAAGAACATGACGGGCACCGCTAACAATACCACAGGCTTTCCGGCATGGAATCCGCAAACTGTGCCGCAATGCGCCCCAATACACAGCAATGCAGCTCTCGACCGGCTGCTACCGCCCGAAGCACTTTGTCTTGGATGGATCGATCCGAATCCCATCACCAACCTGGATGGGCAGGGACACAACTATTTCCTCAGCAAGAATCCCTATACGCTGAACTCTTACGCTGGGTTCGGTGAGGCTTATTACAACCTGCTCAAAGACCTCAAGCTGATCGGCGGATTGCGTTGGACTGACGACCGTAAGCATTTTTCCGACATACCGAGCGAATTGCTTACGGCGACAAATTTCGGCGGCAAGGGCTATGCGGGGTACGGCTATCCTGTCACTGGCGTCGTAGATCAGGAATGGCGCGAGTGGACGGGCAGGTTCGCTGCCAACTGGACACCCAAGCTCGATTTCACCGACCAGACGTTGATCTACGCCTCGTTTGCTCACGGCTACAAAGCGGGCGGAGCAAATCCCCCAGGTGCGGTACTTACGGTACTTGGACCAGGGCAGCTCACGATGCCCATTCATCCACTCACATTCGCGCCGGAATTCATTAATGCCTACGAACTGGGAACGAAGAACACTTTGCTCGATGGCGGACTGACGTTCAACGCCAACGTCTTCTTCTATGACTATAAGGGCTATCAGATTTCGGAAATTGTCGATCGTACTGCCCTCAATATGAACTTTGATGCGACCGTCCGGGGCGCAGAAGTGGAAGCGAGTTACGAGCCGCTTCCCGGTCTCAAGTTCAACTTTGCGGGCGGATACCAGAATGCGAAAGCCACGAATGGCTCGAAAGCCATCGATCTGATGGACCGCGCGGCCGGAAATCCGGATTGGGTGGTGGTCAAGCCGTTCTATTCTCAGGCATCGAACTGTATTATTCCGAGTTATGTTCTGGCCACATTATTTCGAACGCGAAATGTTAATGATGTCGGCTTTGGCATCTGGAATTTTTGCGGGATCGCCTACAACGATCACGTCGATCCTATAATATATCAGAATGGCAGCGGAGGCGCGGCGAGCGCAACGCCTGTGGGTTACCCCGGTTGGGACCCGACGACGGCACCGAACAATGGCGAAGGCATCGACAAGGATTTGAGCGGCAACAAGTTGCCCAACGCGCCGCCATTCACCGCATCCTTCTCGGCCGAGTACACGACGCCCGTCACGTCCGAATGGGCTGCCACGCTCAGAGCCGACTACTACTGGCAGGATTATTCCTGGGCTCGCATCTTCAACGACAACCCGTATGACCGGTTGCGCGGCTACACCAATGTCAATCTCGCTCTGATCCTGACCAGCCAGGGCGGTTGGCAGGTGATGGGCTACGTCAAGAACGTGTTCAACGTCACCGATATCACTGGCACCTTCCTGAACAGTGACGACAGCGGTCTGACGACCAACGTGTTCCTCACCGACCCGCGCCTGGTCGGCCTGCGCGTCACGAAGAACTGGTAAGGGGGAACAGACAATGAGCGAACTCATCATAACACACGCGGCCGGTATCGACTTACGCTGGAAATTTCTGGCAACCGCCTCGGCTATTGTATTAACTGCCTACCTGTCGCCCGCGAAGGCGTCCGATACGGATCGACCGACAGTTTGGATCGGAGGCGGATGGCACTTTGAAAGTCTCACAGGCAGCAACGATGTTATTGTGCCCCCGCTTGATGGCCCGAGCCTGGTAGATGGTTTCGCTTCCGCCATCGATTATGAGAAGTCGCTGGCCAAAACTTATGGTGCAGAAGGCAGCATTTCTTTTCAGCCTCGTGGCTCGGATTGGATATTCTCTGTTGGAGCGCTCTATGGGCGCTCTAACACGCGTAGCCATCCGCATCAGGAACTCAATATCCCAAATGTTCACTACACAAAGACCGTTTTCAATGTGCCTGACATTCAGGCAACCGCTACGCAACAGCCCGATTATGGTGACACCGCATTTGACAATGGCGAAACCCACACAATTGTGGATTTCCAAGTAGGCAAAGATGTCGGCGTAGGCTTGTTCAGCCGTCACGGCACATCGGTTGCCAATCTGGGGATACGCTATGCACAGCTCACCGCCACGTCGAACATGCGCCACTACGCAAAGGCCGGCGGAGGCTTCCAGTCGGTGCCACACACAAAGTACGGCGCTTTAAAATTCTACTATCACCAAGCTGTTTATCATCTATCGGACATTACCTTGCAGCGACAAGGTAGTTTCCATGGCATTGGTCCCTCGCTCTCATGGGAAAGCACCACCCCATTGTTCGGCAACGCCGAAGCCGGGGAGATGACTCTCGATTGGGGCGGGAATGCCGCTCTGTTGTTTGGTCGACAAAAGCAAAAGAACTATCGGCAAACGAATTCCGCGTATCATTACTTCCAGCCAACAGCGCCTGTTGCTGGTCATCCCGGACTTTTCAAACAAAAGCGCAAGGTCACTACCGGATCAGACGGCTATTCTGGCACACGCACCCGTTCAGTGACGGTGCCCAACGCCGGTGGTTTCGCGGGTATCTCCTATCGTTTCACCAACGCCAAGTTCAGCGCCGGTTACCGCGCAGATTTCTTCTTTGGTGCAATGGATGGGGGTATCGATACGCATCGTTCCATCACTACCGGCTTTCACGGTCCATTCGCTACGTTCAGCATAGGGCTTGGCGGGTAAGTTTCCCCCGGGGGGCGGTTCGAAAAGGGCGGCGGAGCGATCCGCCGCCCTTTTTCTTTGTGTGTTTTCCTCCTGTGGTACCCCCTGTGCTCGCGTGGCCAGCAATAGAATTGCGTCTCGATCACCGTCCGCGGGAAAAATTCACGTCAGCTACGTACATCGCCGTCTGCCGCTTGTTCTACAATATGGATGGACAACTCTAACCCTCGAAAGGCGGAAGCTACCGGGGGATGGCCAGCACATCGGACAACGGCCGCGAGAGCGGCAAAACGCAGGATCACGGCGTGGCACCGGCCGCATCGGATGTGAACGCCTGGTTTGTGCGCGAGGTATTGCCTTTGGAACCCCTGGTGAGGCGCTTCCTGCGCCGCGGCTGGCACAGCGAAGCGGATCTGGAAGACATGTGCCAGGACGTGTTCGTGCGGACTTATGAGGCCGCCCAAACACGTATTCCTGAACCCGCGAAACCTTATGTTTTTTCGGTCGCCCGCAACCTGCTTATCAACCGCCTGCGGCGCGAACAGATCGTCTCCATCGAAGCTGTAGCCGACATCGAGGAGGTTGAAGTCGCAACAGACGAACCGGGTCCGGACCGCACGGTGGCAGGTCGGCAGGACTTGAAACGTCTGCGTGTCGCGCTCGACCGCATGCCCGAACGGTGGCGCGACGCGGTCGTGATGCGGAAGATCGAAGGCCTTTCCCGCCACGAAATTGCACAGCGCATGGGTCTGGCTGAGTCCACCGTTGCCCAGCATCTGGCGGCAGGCATCGACGCCCTCATCGACGAATTTCACAGCGACACGACATTGGAGGCCAAGCCATGAGCGACGCCACGGAAGAACGCCGCTGGGATTCAAACGCCCGCCAGATACACGCGGAGGCTGCCACCTGGATCGAGTGCCGCGAAAGCCTGACGTGGAACGATGTGGAAAAATCTGCCTTTGAAGCATGGCTTGCTGCTTCGCCGGCACATATGGTGGCTTTCCTGCGCGCCGAAGACGTTTGGCACCGGGCAGATCGCTTGCGCGCGCTGAGCCAGTTCGCGCGCCGCCCTCAACTATCGCGTCAGTCGCAGAAAAAGACGCATGTTAGAATCCTAGGCTTTGGGGTTGTCGCTGCCACACTAGCAGTGGTCGGCATTCTTGCCGTTCAGTTCCTTCCGTCGAAACCGCCTACGCTTTACACAACCCGCGTTGGCGGCCACGAAACGCTGGTATTGAGTGATGGTTCGCGCATAGAATTAAACACCAACACTGCGCTGCGCGTTTCGCTAGCGGGCGCGCGACGGCAAGTCTGGCTTGATCGCGGTGAAGCATTTTTCGACATTCGGCACGATTCCTCTCGTCCCTTCCTTGTAATAGCGGGCAAGCGCCGCATCGTCGATCTCGGTACGAAATTTATCGCGCGAACAAGCCCCGCCCAACTCGAAGTCACGCTCGTGGAGGGCAGGGCACGCGTGGAAATACCGGACTCCAAATCGGGAATACGAGCGGCCTCCCTTATGCCCGGCGAAGTTGCCATCGCCACGGACCATGCGGTTTCCGTTGTCACGCAATCGCCTGACCGCCTTGCACGAGAATTGGGTTGGCGCCGCGGCGTGCTGGTGTTCGATGCCACGCCGCTGGCGAAGGCTGTCATGGAGTTCAATCGCTACAACAAGCATCAACTCGTTGTCGCGGACAACGCTCTCGCGAGGAAGGCGATAGACGGAACCTTCCGTGCCAACGACGAAGAGGAGTTTCTCGAAGTAATGCACGATCTCATAGGCCTGCACATCGAACGCAAGTCTAGCAAGACCATCATCTCACGCGCACCAAAGTAAACGCCGCTCCAGGCCAAACGCAGATATCAGCCAGACATCAGGGGGAAACATGAAGCTGAGCAATAGATTACTGAGCACCGCCGCATTGCTGTGTGTCAGCGCGATAATGGGTTCTGCCCAAGCCGAAAATTTCAATATTCCCGGCGGAGATCTGAAATCTGCCCTTGCGGACTATGCCAGCAGGACGGGCGTCAACGTCATCTATCTCGATGATGACGTGCGCGGCGTCAAAACAAGAGGTATCGCAGGCGAGGTTTCGCGGACCGAGGCACTTTCTGCGATCCTTAAAGGAACTGGCTTCGTGGCGCACCGACAGCCGTCAGGCGCGATCAGCGTTTTGAAGGACGAATCGTCTGAATTGCTGACAAACAATTTTCAGCTTGCCCAGGCCGCTCCGGCTCGCTCCGCGGTAGAAACAGTTACGGTTACCTCATCGAAGCTTGGAGGTGCAGATGTACAAAGCATCCCGATCTCCATCACCGCGTTAAGTCAGGAACAATTGACCGCCACACAAACCGCCGGCGGCCCGGACCTAATCAAACAGGTTCCGAACATGACGTTTACGAAAACCAACTTTAGCGGTTACTCGATCCAGATCCGCGGTATCGGCACTCAAGCGATCTCGGTTACCACTGATCCAGCCGTTGCTGTGGCACTAAACGACATCCCATTTATCCGCAATCACTTCTTCGAACAGGAATTCTACGATGTCGGTCAAGTCGAAGTGCTGCGCGGGCCGCAAGGCACGCTCTACGGGCGCAACGCCACTGCCGGCGTGGTCAATCTGACATCGGCCAAGCCGACCGATCAATTTGAAGCCATGGCGTCCGGCGACATTGGCAATTACCAGAACCGCCGTTTTGAAGGCATGATCAACCTTCCTATCATCGACGACCGCGTCGATATCCGCATTGCGGGTGAGTGGACCAAGCGCCAGGGCTATTCGTTCAACGAATACACAAATGATCGGATCGACGGGCGAGATCTGTGGTCTGGGCGCGCGACAATTGGATTAAAGCCCACCCAGAACTTGCAGATATATCTTGTCTGGGAGCATTTTCAGGAAAACGACGACCGTATCAGAAGCGCCAAGCAACTTTGCCAGGCCGATTACGGCCCCGGAGTGATCGACGGCATTCCCAAGGTCCTGGGCGGCAGCTCTGCCAGCGGCTTTCCACCAAATGGTGGCAACTTCCTGACTCAGGGCTGCAAACCGGTGTCGCTCTATTCTCCGGAAGCTTTTGGGGAGCCGCTCAGCGTCACGCTGCCTTTTTACATAGGGCTTCAGTGGGTCAACAAGGCGGGCAACGAACTGCCCTATCCAAACGGCCAAATGCAATCGCCAAATCTTCATACGATCAATTCGTCAATCAACCCGATTTACAAATCAAAGAACGACGTGATCGAACTGAACTCCGATTATACGCTCACGCCATCTTTAACCCTCACTTCGCAAACTGGCTTCAGCCAAGACTTTCTATGGTCAGCCGAAGACTACAACCGGTTTGGGGCGACGCCTGGTGTTTTCAGGGCGAGCGAAACCACTGGGCCGCGTGCCAGTGGCGAGGTTTCATCGGAAGGCGTATTTTGCGATCCGCAACTCGGTTGCTCGGATAGATTTATCGTCGAAGACCTTTCTGAAGAGCATGCTTGGCAGTTGAGCCAGGAGTTTCGGCTTTCTTCCAATTTCTCCGGGCCATTCAATTTTAGTGCCGGCGGCAATTACCTTCACTACGAGACGATCGAGAACTACTATGTATTCAGCAACACTTTCACACTACTCACATCAAATGCCGACGCGGTGCATCCTTGGATTCCCGGCGTTTCGGATAACTCCTTCAATTTACCACTTGGATTCCAGTTCAACGATCCGACGGTTCCACCGCAGGTAACCACCGGTTATATCGATCCCAATCCTCTTGATCACTTGAACGGCAACGGACACAATTATTTCCGCAGCGAAAATCCTTATGTACTCAATTCATACGCTGCGTTCGGTGAGGTGAATTACAACGTAACGAGCGACCTCAAGCTGACCGCCGGACTGCGCTGGACGGACGACCAGAAACATTTCCTTCTGGTGCCGAGTTGGTTGGTGTCGGAAGGTTGGGGTTATCCTGTTGTTGGAACGGTCGATCAGGAATGGGATCAATTCACGGGCCGGGCTGTGGCCAATTGGTCTCCGAAGCTGAATTTTACCGATCAAACGCTGATCTACGGCTCATACGCTCACGGCTACAAGGCCGGCGGCGCCAATCCACCAGGCGCAATTTTTCCATCGTCGCTGGGCGGTGTCGCCTCGGTACCCGAACTGGTGCAAGCTTCTCATCCTCTGACGTTCAAGCCCGAATTCGTTGATGCCTTCGAACTCGGCACAAAAAACACGCTTCTGGATGGCGCTCTGACGCTGAATGGGAATGTCTTTTACTACAACTACGAAAATTACCAGATTTCGGAAATCGTCGACCGTACGGCCATCAACCAGAATTTCGATGCTCATATCAAGGGAGCTGAAGTCGAGGCAACCTGGGAGCCGCTGCCAGGACTGCGTTTCAACTTTGGAGGGGGATGGCAGGACACTGCTATCGCCAGAGGAGAAAGCGCTGTCGACTTGATGGATCGCACGGCAGGTCATCCGGGTTGGTATGTCGACAGGCCTTTCGTCAACGAAGCCTCGAGCTGCATATTCCCGACAGCCGTTGCGAAATGGATATTCACGGGCTCGCCGTCAGGCGCGGGGCGGAACATCATCAGCTATTGCGGAACCGCCTATCTCTTGGGCCTCGATCCAATTACCGGCCACCCCTACTCGGACCACGCTCCACCCAGCAATAGCAATGTGCCGGCATCACAATACTCCGGCTTCGATCCGACGACAGCTCCGAATAATGGGGTGGGTTTCTCGAAAGATCTGAGCGGAAACAAGTTGCCCAATGCGCCGCCATTCACGGCGTCTCTAGGCGCACAATATTCAATGCCGCTGTCGTCAAACTGGGCTGGAACTCTGCGTGCCGATGGTTACTGGCAGGATAGCTCTTATTGGCGTGTTTTCAATGACCTCGAATACGACAAGCTGCATGGATACGCGACGATGAACTTGTCGTTGATACTGACGAACCAGGCGGGTTGGCAGGTGATGCTCTATGACAAGAACGTGTTCAACACGACGGCCATAACGGGCGCCTTCTTGAATAGCGATGACAGCGGGCTCACGACCAACGTGTTCCTTACCGATCCAAGACTGATCGGTGTTCGTGTCACGAAGAATTGGTAAGGGGGAACCGATGAGCGAACTGATAAACGCGACGGGTCGTAAGGGGCATTTCCGGCGCGATCTTCTGGTAAATGTTTCCATACTTGCGCTGACGGGCATCACCATTGCATCGACCAGCGCCTCGGCTGCAGATGCAGATCGTCCGACGGTTTGGGTCGAAATCGGCGGCCAACTGGAGCGGGTGGACACTCCGCAGACACCTTTTGCGCCCGCGTTCTTCGGCTTCGCACAGCCGAAGGTTTTAGACGCGATGACAGGAGCCTTGCGCCCTTCTAGGTATAGCGTTGGAGGTGAAGGTAAGATCGCAATATCGCCCCAAGCAACGGACTGGGTATTCTCTGCGGCGATCAGGTATGGACGTTCAGCCAACAACAGACACAAACACTATCAAACACCTGGCTTGCCCACCATCACGAACATTATCTTGGGCGGGATCAACGTCAATAAGCCGGCCTTTAGAAATTTCGGTGATGGCCAATCCGAATTTACGGAGTCCCATGCTGTCCTCGACTTTCAAGTGGGTAAGGACGTGGGCCTGGGTCTGTTCGGTCACGACACGATCTCAACAATCAGCGCCGGCGTGCGATTTGCGCAATTCACTTCCAGCGCTGGCGCCACAATTCATGCGCGGCCCGTTTTGGGATACGGGCCGTTCGTGGCGTCGGGTTCGGGAAACAAGTACCAGAAGGTTCGCCACCCGTACCATCAGACCTACACGGCACTGGTGCATACCAGACACAGTACGCACGCAATTGGGCCATCACTTTCATGGGATGCATCTCTACCGATCATAGGGAATCGTGAAGGTATGTCCCTGGCCTTTGACTGGGGCTTGAACGGTGCTGTCTTGTTTGGTCATCAGCGTACCCACGAAGACCATCAAACAACCGCCTATTATGTTCATTGGAATGGCAACGTCAAAGCCACCCGGCATTACGCGCATCCGAATGTGTCGCACGACCGCGCACAGTCAGTCATAGTGCCGAACGCAGGTGGATTTGCTGGGTTGTCGCTGAAATTTCCCAGCGCCAGATTCAGTCTCGGCTATCGCGGTGACTTCTTCTTCAATGCGACCGACAGCGGGCTGGATGCACGCGATGCAGCCCACCGCAATTTCTATGGTCCGTTTGCGACTATCAGTATTGGCCTGGGGGGCTAACAGGAGCGGCAAGCTCTCCTGATGGGCGGCGGAGCGATCCGCCGCCTTTTCTTTTGAAATAACATTGCCGAATGAAGATTTTTCGCCTTTCGTACGTTTGCCGTACTGGATTTAGGCTGAAACACCGCCCTGGACATAAAAGCTGATCGGGAAGGAGTAACAGTCCTTATATCAGCCGTGAAGCCGCGTCGCACTGACCCGCGAGGTTGGACGCGTGAGCGACCTTCGATCTACATCGCCGGTCGTTCATGGCAAATATTCTTTCCTCGAGCCCGCAAAAATAATTTGATCCCGGGACTTCAAGTGGAGCCGGCCCGGTTCGTCTAAACTCATGTGGTCCTGATCCTCGAAAGGCGGAGCGCCAGCGGGGGATGACAGAGAAACCAGACATTGACCGTGAAGGCGCCCAAAAGCGTCGTCAGGCGGCGCTGATGGCCGCCTCGGACGTGAACGCATGGTTTGTGCGCGAAGTGTTGCCGTTGGAGCAGGCTCTTATGCAATTTTTGCAGCACAACTGGCGCAACAAAAGCGACATTGTCGACCTGAGACAGGAAGTCTATGTCCGGGTGTTCCAGGCGGCCTGCAAGGAAATCCCCGAACACCCGCGACAATTCGTGTTTTCCACCGCCCGCAATCTTCTGATCGATCATGTGCGTCGCGAGCAGGTCGTTCCGATCGAAGCTGCGGCAGATCTCGATGCGCTGACGGTAGCCGCCGACGAGCCGGGACCGGACAGGGCGGCGATGGCGCGCGACGAACTTCGTAAGTTGCACTCCGCCCTCGATCAATTGCCGCCGCGCTGCCGTGAAGCGTTCGTGCTGGGGAAGATCGAAGGCCTGGGCGGGCAGGAAATAGCGGCCCGCATGGGCGTCACGGAATCGGCGGTTTCAAAGCATCTTGCGCTTGGAATCAGGCTCCTTGCCGGGCTGCTACACGGGGGAGGGCGGCAATGACAGCCGAGCCTTTTTCCGCTAGCGCAGAGAATATCGAAGTCGAAGCCGCCGAATGGCTTCAGCGCCGTCACTTCTGGCGCTGGGTCGATGAAGACCAGCGGCAGCTGGATGAATGGCTTGGCCAAACCCCTGCGCACCTCGTTGCTTATCTGCGTTTGGAGGCCGCCTTGTCTCGTGCAGACAGGTTGGCCGCCTTACGCCGGCCGCTGTCGACGCGGCTCGTTCAGTTTGCGCGGAAAGGCTGGTGGCCTGGCCTAGGCCGCGTTGCGGCAGGGCTTGCCGTTGCCGGTCTGATTGGTTTCGCAATCTCACAAACGTCGAGCGCACCCAGAGATCGCTCTTACTCGACTGCTGTAGGCGAGAGGAAAATTATTACTCTGGCTGACGGCTCGCGTATCGAACTGAACACTGACACCGTCTTGCGGCTTTCGACTGGTGAGCAGCGCAAGGTTTGGCTCGACAAGGGCGAAGCATTCTTTCAGATACATCACGATGTAGTCCATCCTTTCAGCGTTGTGGCAGGTGATCATCGCGTAGTGGATCTGGGTACACGTTTCGTCATCCGCAAGTATGAAAGCCGGATCGAAGTATCGCTGGTCGAAGGTAGCGCTCGTGTCGACACCTTAAACCCCTGGCGCTCGACCCAGTCGGCCCTGCTTACGCCCGGCGATGTCGTCGTCGCCACGGCCAATACGATGTCATTGATGAAACGGCCGGCCGCATCGCTTGTCGACGAACTCGGCTGGCGGCACGGTTTGCTGATTTTCCACGACACCACGCTTGCAGAGGCGGTTGCGGAATTCAATCGCTATAGCACGCACAAAATCGCTATCTCCGATCCTGCAGTAGCGTATCTAGTCGTAGGCGGAACGTTTCCCGCCACCGACGCGACCATGTTTGTGCGCGCTGCAGAGCGGCTGTTCAAGCTTCATACGGAAACCAGGGGAAACGAAACGGTGATCGGGCGCTAGGAAGCGCTGGCTCACGACTTCGTACACGCGGCGAGTGCCGCATCGAGGGGGAAAATGTTCACGCACAAATCAATCAAAGCGCACATCCTTGGCACAGCTTGCACTTGTGCGATCCTGTCCACGGCCCATGCCGCGGATTTCAATGTGCCCGCTGGCGATCTGAAGAAAGCGCTAGACGCTTATTCTCAACAAGCTGGCACGCCACTTCTTTATCCGAGCAATGAAGTATCGGGCATTCACACCGGCGGCGTGCATGGAAATCTGTCATCCGAAAATGCGCTTTCGGCCATTTTGGCCAATACAGGATTTTCGGTGCATCGCGACTCCGGGGCTGCCGTGGTCACGCGCGACCGCTCATCGGCAATCGACACCGTCTCGAATATCCAACTCGCCCAAGCATCTGCCCCACGGACAGCAGTTGAAACCGTTACGGTCACATCCTCGAAACTCGGTGGCGCGGATGTGCAAAGCATCCCCATTGCGATCACCGCGCTAAGCCAGGAACAGTTGACCGCGACACAAACAGCGGGCGGCCCCGACCTGGTGAAACAGGTGCCGAACCTCACCTTCACCAAAACGAACTTCACCGGCTACAGTATCAACATTCGCGGCATCGGTACCCAGGCGATCTCGGTGACAACCGATCCAGCCGTGGCAGTGGCCTTCAACGACACACCCTTCATTCGCAATCATTTCTTCGAGCAGGAGTTCTTCGACGTCGGCCAGGTGGAGGTGTTGCGCGGTCCGCAAGGAACGCTCTATGGACGCAATGCCACGGCGGGCGTGGTCAACCTCATCTCGGCTAAACCGACCGATCAGTTCGAGGCGATGGCAAGCGGCGAAGTCGGAAATTACGGTCAACGCAGATTTGAAGGCATGGTTAACTTGCCGCTTGTGAATGATCGGCTCGATGTGCGCGTGGCCGGCGAATGGACCAAGCGGCAGGGCTACAGCTTCAACGAAACCACCGATGAGCGAATTGACGGACGCGACGTGTGGTCGGGCCGCCTCAGCATCGGCTGGAAGCCGTTCGAAAAGCTGCAGGCTTACCTTGTCTGGGAACATTTTTCTGAGGACGATGATCGCCTCAGATCAAGCAAACAGCTTTGTAAGAGAGCGCCGATCCCCGATACGATAAATGGCATCCCGATTAACCAATTACCCTTCTATCCAGCCGGAGGTGCTGGAACCGGTGTCGGCTCGCAGGCAGTAGACGGCCTTAGCCAGGGGTGCCTGCCAGCTTCGCTTTATTCGCCGGAATCATTTCAGGTGGTGAACGGATACCCTCTGCCCTACGTACTGGCGCTGACCGCCGACGTGGGCTTTGCGAATTTGAAAGTGGATCCATACGCGTCCGTGACACAATCGCCCAATCTGCGCGTCATCCAGTCGGAACTTCAGCCGCAGTATAAGGCCAAGAACGACATCGTTGAGTTGAATGCAGATTACAATGTCACCCCGGCTTTAACGCTCACATCGCAAACCGGCTTCAACCACGATTTCCTGTATAGCGCCGAAGACTATAATCGCTTCAACACGTCGCCTGATCTTTTCTCTTTCAACCCGCTGGACACTATCAACGGCAATCAGCGCGGCCAGGTTGTGCCGGATGGAAATTATCGCTGTACAGCCGATGGCTCACTCAGCATAGGTGGAAACTTCTGCACCGGCGGTGGCAATCCAGCCGGGTATTTCTGCGATCCGCAATTGGGCTGCAGCAACAAGCTTCTGGCGGAAGATTTGTCTGATGAGCATTCCTGGCAACTCAGCCAGGAATTCCGGCTGGCTTCGAATTTCAGCGGACCATTCAACTTCAGCGTCGGTGGAAATTTTCTGCATTATGAAACGGAAGAAAATTACTATGTCTTCTTCAATTCACTGACACTATTCGCGTCGGTGGGGCCAATCGAAAATGTTAGAATCAAAACGCCTTGGGTAGCGGGTGTTTCGGACAATTCGGAATGTTTGCAGCGAGTGGACCGTGGTGGCTTCGAATATCCTCAAACGGAATCTGGCACCATCAGCACCTGCAGTTATATCGATCCCAACCCCATCGGCAATCTCGACAATGCGGGGCACAACTATTTTCTAAGTCAAAACCCGTACACGCTGAATTCTTATGCGGGATTCGGAGAGGCTTATTACAACATCTTCAAGGATCTGAAACTTACAGCTGGCCTCCGCTGGACGGAAGACCGCAAGCATTTCACCATCATTCCGAGCGAACTTCTTACCGCCGGATACGGCTATCCGATCTTTGGCGAAACCAATCAGCAATGGGATCAAATCACCGGACGGGCGAACGCCACCTGGACGCCGAAGCTGTCATTCACCGACCAGACACTAATCTACGGTTCATACTCCCACGGATACAAGGCCGGTGGCGCCAATCCTCCCGGCGCGATCATTCTGGAAAGCGTGATAGATCAACCGGTTCATCCGCTGACCTTCAAACCGGAATTCATCGATGCGTTCGAACTTGGCACCAAGAACTCGCTGCTTGATGGTGCACTGACGCTCAATGGTGATCTGTTCTATTACAACTACGAGAACTATCAGATTTCCCAGATCGTCGACCGCACGGCCATCAACCAGAATTTTGATGCACATGTGAAAGGCGCGGAGATCGAGGCCACTTACGAACCGGTTCCTGGCCTGCGGTTCAATTTCTCCGGCGGCTATGAAGACGCCAGATTGGCGAGAGGTGACAAAGCAATCGATCTCATGGATCGCACGGCAGGCAACCCGAATTGGGTGGTTATCCGGCCCGACCTTACCGCCGCGTCGAACTGTATTGTGCCGATTTACGTGGTGATGATACTCGGGGGTGGAAACGGCTTGGGTGGAGCTGGCACGCCGGGGCGTTGTCAGGTTGCCTACAACGAGAATTTGGATCCGGTTACAGTTCTCCCATATACGCCAAATCCGTCTGTCAGTTTGACTGGCGTGGGCCAGCATCCAGCAGGTTACCCCGGGTTTGACCCACTTGCCGGTACGCCGAAGGATCCTTACACCGGCCAGAACACGGCCAATGGCATTGACTACGGACCAGCGCCGAACAATGGCGAAGGCTTCGATAAGGATCTCAGCCACAATCAGATGCCGAACGCGCCGCCGTTCACTGTGTCTTTCGGGGCGCAATACTCCTTGCCTGTGACGTCTGATTGGGCAGCCACGCTACGGGGTGACTATTACTGGCAATCGGATTCGTTCTGGCGAGTCTTCAACGATCTCAGCTACGACCGCCTCGACGGTTATTCGAACTTCAACCTGACGCTAATCCTGACAAGCCAGGCCGGCTGGCAGGTGATGCTCTATGACAAGAACGTATTCAACACGACAGCGATCACCGGTGCGTTCCTGAACTCTGACGATTCAGGCCTCACGACCAATGTGTTCCTGACCGATCCAAAGCTGATCGGCATTCGCGTTACGAAGAACTGGTGAGGGGGAGCCGATGAGCGAATTGATGAATACAGCTGGCGGACGCGGGGATTTGCGTTGGCACTTGCTGATGACAGTGTCGTCCCTCGCATTGATCGCAGCGGTGGAATCTAAAGCGGCGCGAGCATCCGACGCCTCCGAGCATCCGACAGTATGGATCGAACTTGGCGGACAGCTTGAACGGATCGACGGCAGAGAAGATCTCAATCTGCCGCCTTTCATGACGGTGTCGCCCACACCCGGTCCTTTTGCGGCCATTCCGCCGTGGGAAGCCGAGAAGCCCTCGATCTACAGCTATGGCGTCGAAGGCAAAGTGCTGTTCCGCCCGGAAGGGGCCGCCTGGAGTTTCTCTGCCGCCGTTCGCTATGGCCGTTCGAACAATGATAAGCACACGCACCAGCAAACGGAACTCTCGACTCGATACCTACACAAAGCCGCTAGCGCGGTGCCTTATCGGACAAAGACAGCTCAGCAATTTGCCGATTTCCGGGTGAAGAACGATGAGAGTCACGCCATTCTGGATTTCCAGATTGGACGCGATGTCGGCCTGGGTTGGCTTTCGTCGGTGGCCAGTTTTGGTATTCGCGCGGCGGACTTTACGTCCGAATCCCATGTCAACGCGATCGCCCGCCCAGTCGTTGCCTTCAAGAAAGCAGCAAATTTGGGAAAGTATTATGAGGCTCCAATCCATACCGATTTTACATCCGTTGCCGATAACGAGCGCGGATTTCACGGTGTCGGGCCCTCTCTTTCGTGGGAGGGTAACATCCCTGTGCTGGGCGGTCCCGATGGCACAATCACATTTGACTGGGGTGTGAACGCCGCCGCACTCTTCGGCCGCCAGAAGGCGGGTGGTACGCACGAAACAAGCGGTCGTTATTATAGTAACCGCTCATACAAGACGGTAGCGCCTTACGGCGTCGTGCTGCGCTATCACCACGGTCCTCTCGCCCATAATCGCTCGCGCTCTGTAATCGTTCCCAACGTCGGCGGGCTCGCGGGTGTCTCTTTCCGCTATTCCGCTGCCAAGGTCAGCCTCGGCTACCGCGCCGACTTCTTTCTGGGCGCGATGGATATGGGCATCGATGCGCGCGATACGGCGAACCGCAATTTTTATGGACCGTTCGCGACCATCAGTATCGGCTTAGGCGGCTAAAAGTCTATCGGGGGCGGGTTGTGAAAGGGCGGCAGAGCTATCTGCCGCCCTTTATCATCTCGAGCACGCCGAAGACGAAGTTGGACGTCAAACCCGATGTTCAAACCAGAATCGCTTCAAAAAGAATACGACTATTAGAGGACGCGCCGGCGGCAAGGGCCGGTTGCTGCAGCGTCACCAGCAATAATAAAACCCTGGAGCCCGCAGTCCTCTGCAAGTTTCTTGCTTAGCGCCACGCCCAAAAATATTTGGGCAGGCATACCAAGTTTTCGCGCCCATCTTCGCCCTACACTACAGACAAACGACACAAACCCCGTTGACTGGGGATCTGTGGTGGAAACGCGCGATTACAGCCGCATAAGCGGCCAGCCGGAAGACGCTGCACAAATGGTGCCTGCGCCAGAGGTGGAGCTTTGGTTTGTTCGCGAGGTGCTGCCTCTGGAGGCGTCCTTGATGCGATTTTTGCGCAGCTCCTTCCGCAATGCCGGCGAACTGGCCGATTTGCGGCAGGACATCTACGCGGAGCTTATCGAAGCTGCAAAGAAGGAAATTCCCGCCTCGGCCAAATCATTTCTTTTCACGCTTGCGCGCCACACCATGATCGACCGGATGCGGCGCCTTCGGGTCGTCCCGATGGATACGATTTCCGATTTGGAAAAGCTGGGCCTCGCAAGCGAAGCACCGTCCGCGGATCGCGTGGTCATCGCTCGCGAAGAACTCCGCCACTTGCGAGCGGCGATCGACCGGCTCCCACCACGCTATCGCGAAACCGTTGTGATGGCGCGCATCGATGGGCTTTCGGGCCGAGAGATTGCGCTACGCCTCAATCTCGATGAGTCGACGGTGTCTCACTATATCAAAAAGGGGCTGCAACTACTGGCGGACACCCTTTATGGCGAACTTCCGGGAGAGCTTGCATGAGCGATTCTGGCAGGACCGAACCGCAGTCCATAGAAACCGTCGAAGATGAAGCTGCCGGCTGGCTGTGGCGGCAACATCAGTCCGCATGGCAAGAGGCCGACCAGGCCGCTTTCGATCAATGGCTCGCCACCTCCAGCCGGCATCTTGCAGCATACTGGCGGCTACGAGCCACTTGGAATCGAACCGAACGCCTTGCTGCGCTTAGACGCAGCCAGCCGCAGAAAAATACGCGATCGACAAAGCCCGCTTGGCCTGTCGTCCGACTGGCCGCGATTGTCTGTTCCGTTGCTCTGCTCGGGTCGGCCGCCGTCTATGGCTGGACAACGCGCGAAGACGCATATGCGACAAGACTCGGCGAGCGGGCAACGGTCGCGCTCGCGGATGGGTCGCAAATCCAGCTGAACACGAACACGGCGGTGTCGGTCAGCATGGGCCTCTGGTGGCGAACGGTTGTTCTGAAGCGCGGTGAGGCTTACTTCAATGTTCGACACGATGAGACACGGCCGTTTTCTGTCCTTGCGGCGGGTCATCGTATCACCGATCTCGGCACGGAGTTCGTGGCGCGCACCTCCGGCGATAAGCTGGAAGTCACGTTGGTGCAAGGACGCGCCCGTCTCGAAACGGCAAGCGCATCTGTTCAGCATCATGCCACCGATCTCGTACCGGGTGAAATTGCGGTCGCCACCGCAGATTCCATATCCGTTGCCAGAATTCCAACACGGCAAATCACGAATGCTCTTGCTTGGCGCGTAGGAAAACTCGCGTTCACGCATGTAACGCTTGCCGAGGCCGCCTCAGAGTTCAATCGCTACAACCAGACCAAACTGATCATCGACCCGAAGGTTGCAGATTTGCAGGTCAGCGGAACATTCGATGCAGGCAGCGTCGGAACATTTGCCAATATGGCTAGCTTTGCGTTCGGGCTTCGCGTCGAGAAGCGCGGCAGCGAAATCGTTGTCTCAAATCCGTAGCTAACACACCAGCGGAACAGCTGTGTAAGGGGGAAACATGCGCCGAACCGGATTCAAGTCGTTGATCTTGGCAAGTGCCATTGGATTTCCGGTCATGGCGCTAGCGTCGAATTTCGACATTCCGGCCGGCGACATGGATCATGCATTGCGAACCTTTATGGAGCAGAGCGGACTCCAGGTTTTCGTACGTGACGACGCAGTTCGTGGCGTCACCACAAAGGGCGTAAAGGGTGATTTGTCCCCTGGCGATGCCCTTTCCCGCCTTCTTTCTGGTACCGGATTGGTCACCCATCGCGAAGACGGCGCAGTAGCGATTATCCGGGGAAGGCGAACGTCCGAAATACAATTGCCGGAACTCCAGCTTGCCCAGGCAACTCCGCCGCCACGCGCGGCGGTCGAAACCGTCACGGTCACATCCTCCAAACTCGGTGGTGCCGATGTCCAATCCATTCCCATCGCCATCACCGCACTGAGCCAAGAGCAATTGACTGCCACACAGACCGCAGGCGGCCCGGATCTGGTCAAACAGGTCCCGAACCTCACCTTCAGCAAGACGAACTTCAGCGGTTATAGCATCACCATTCGCGGCATCGGCACGCAGGCCATTTCCGTCACCACCGATCCAGCTGTAGCGGTTGCGATGAACGACATTCCGTTCATCCGAAACCACTTCTTCGAGCAGGAATTCTTCGACGTCGGACAGCTTGAGGTGCTGCGCGGTCCTCAAGGCACGCTTTATGGCCGAAACGCGACCGCAGGCGTGGTCAACGTCACGACTGCCAAGCCGACCGACCAGTTCGAAGCGATGGCGAGCGGTGAAATCGGCAACTACAAACAACGCCGCTTTGAAGGCATGGTGAACATCCCCATCGTCGACGATCGTTTGGACATCAGATTGGCGGGCGAGTGGACCAAACGGCAGGGCTATTCATTCAACGCATTGACGGATCAGCGCATCGATGGCCGCGATCTGTGGTCGGGGCGCGCCACTGTTGGATTGAAGCCGATCGCGAACCTGCAGACGTACCTCATTTGGGAGCACTTTTCCGAAAACGATGATCGCATGCGCAGCGCCAAACAACTCTGCAAGCGCGATCCGGGCCCCAGCAGTATCAATGGGGTTGCGATTCCTGGCGTCGGACCGCAATTCGGTTTGGCAGACGCGCTGAGCCAGGGCTGTTTGCCGGCTTCGCCCTATGCGGCGGAATCCTATGAAACCCCCAACGGGCAGTCGTTATCGTTCTTCAATGGCCTGAAGCCGCTAGCGAGCTTTGTGAATGATATCGATCCCTATGCCAGCACCACACAGTCACGCAATTTGCGCGTGATTGAATCTGCCATCGAGCCCTCTTACAGGGCAAAGAACGATATCCTGGAATTGAACGCCGAGTATGGGCTTACGCCAACGCTGACTTTTGCATCGCAGACCGGCTTCAACCACGACTTTCTCTATTCCACAGAAGACTATAATCGCTTCAATACGGCACCGGGAGTGTTTCGGAACCCGCCTGGCGGTTATCGAAACGATGTTTCGGCGGACGGAGTCTTTTGCGATCCACAACTCGGATGCAGCAACAGGATGGTCGGCGAGGACCTCGATACCCTCAAATCCTGGCAACTGAACCAGGAGTTCCGGCTTACATCGAGTTTTACAGGCCCTTTCAATTTCAGCGTCGGAGGCAATTTTCTCCACTATGAAATCGACGAAAGCTATTATGTTTTCATAAACGCGCTCACATTGATCAGCACTATGACGGGGGCTGGTTCGACGCAACTGCCACCATATGTGTCTGGGGTCACCAACGGCCTGGAATGCTTGCATGGGTATTACTTGCCCGATCTCGTGACGGAAGGCACACCGGCGCTCAACTGCCCTTACATAGACCCCAATCCGATTTCGAGCCTCGATGGTAACGGGCATAATTATTTCCGTAGCCACAATCCTTACATACTCAATTCCTATGCGAGTTTCGGCGAGGTCTACTACAACGCCACAAAAGATCTGAAGCTGATCGGAGGAGTGCGCTGGACAGACGACCGCAAACACTTTCCGTTCATACCGAGCTTCCTGCTCGTAAGAGGTTGGGGGTCTTATGTGCAACAGGTGGTCGATCAGGAATGGCGTGAGGTAACGGGCCGTGCGGCAGTAAACTGGACGCCGAAACTCAGCTTTACCGATCAAACGTTGATCTATGGGTCATTCGCCCACGGTTATAAAGCTGGCGGGGCGAACCCTCCCGGTGCTGTGCTTCTGACATATGCGGCCGATCACGGTATTGTGCAGCCCGTTCATCCGTTGACCTTTGAACCGGAATTCATCAATGCCTTCGAAGGCGGCACCAAGAACACGCTGTTGGATGGTGCACTGACGCTGAATGGCGATCTGTTTTATTATGACTATAAGAACTACCAGATCTCACAGATCGTCGATCGCACATCCGTCAACCTCAATGTTGATGCGACGGTCAGAGGTGCCGAGGTGGAAGCGGCTTATGAACCAATTCCCGGTCTGCGTTTCAACTTCGCAGGCGGCTGGGAGCAGTCGGAGATTACAAAAGGCCAAAGCGCTATCGACTTGATAGATCGCACGGCCGGGCATACCGACTGGGTGGTCCTCAAACCTTCCATCACGCAAGCTTCGAATTGCATCGTTCCGGCCTATGTTGTTGCAACCGCTGCTGCCACAGGGCGCAGCGCTGCAATATTCAACTATGGCCAACCGGTGTCGGGTCCAAACGGTGGCACCGGCCAAGGTCTCGTGGGATCGGCATGTCAGACGGCATATGATGCTGATCTCGACCCGCTGACGGGATTGCCATTCGTGGATCATCCAACGGTTGCATCGGGCGATCTGGTTTATGGAACCACGCCTCCGGCAGGCTATGTCGGATTCAATCCGGCAACGGCACCAAATGGCGGTGAAGGATTCTCCAAAAATATTGGCGGTAACGATTTGCCCAATACGCCGCCACTGACGGTTTCGGCGGGCGCACAATATACCGTTCCCATATCGTCGAATTGGGCCGCTACACTTCGCGGTGATTATTACTGGCAAGATTATTCCTGGGCCCGCATCTTCAACGACAATCCGTATGACCGGTTGCGGGGTTATACCAACGTTAATCTCTCGCTCATCCTCACCAGCCAATCGGGTTGGCAGGTTATGCTCTACGATAAGAACGTCTTCAACACGACCGACATCACTGGCGCCTTCCTGAACAGTGATGATAGTGGGCTAACGACCAACGTGTTTACGACCGATCCGAAGCTGATCGGCGTTCGCGTCACGAAGAATTGGTAAGGGGGAACCAATGAGCGAATTGATGAACGCGAATGCCAGTGCGAACTTCCTTCGCGCGAGATTGCTGGCAACGGTATGTGGACTGGCGTTGTTTGTATCCGCTACAGTGGCGACCAAGACACGAGCCGAAGATGCAGATCGCCCCACCATTTGGATCGAACTCGGCGGTCAACTCGAGCGCATGAGCAATGGGGAAAGTATTTTCGATCCGCCGTTCTTGGCCAGATTCGACCATCTCAATCTGGATCCTGTGCTGCCCGTCCAAGACCCTCTGCGCTATTCGTTCGGTGGAGAAGGAAAACTAACGTTCGAACCTGCGGGCACGGATTGGGTTTTATCGGTCTCCGCTCGCTATGGCCGATCCAATGGCCAGAAATCGAGCAAGCAGCAATTGCCGGAGAAGACATTTCCGGGCCAGTTCGGTACCGGCCACCAAAGAACGCCCTACCATCTCAACGCATTGACGACGAGTAACGAAAGCCACGCCATCGTTGATTTCGAGGTTGGAAAAGATGTGGGGCTGGGGATGTTCTCTCCCAAAGGCGAATCCACTGTTTCGCTCGGTGTCCGCTTTGCTCAATTCACATCACGAAAGAAAGGCAACCTGAATGGTTTGCCGGATTTCTATCACCATGGCATCAATGCCAAATACACACCCGTCATAACGACTCATCGCAATTATTTCGGCACGTTTGAAGCCGAGCGCAGCTTCCGTGGAGTGGGCCCTTCGCTTTCATGGGCTTCGTCCCAGCCCCTTTTCGGCAACACGAATAGCTCTGAAATCAGTCTGGATTGGGGCATCAATGCAGCCGTTCTATTTGGCCGGCAAAAGGTAAAGGGTCAAACCGATACCGTTGGAAAGCACTACGCGACCTATTTCAAGGAAGGTCCATTCGGCACAGCCATTGCGCACTACAGTGGCATTGCTTCCAGCTACCACCATCACACGGACATTAATCGCGCAAAATCCGTCATCGTGCCGAACGTCGGCGGGTTCGCAGGCCTTTCGCTTCGGTTCCCGAACGCCAAAGTCAGCCTTGGCTACCGTGCCAATTTCTTCTTCGGTGCGATGGATGGCGGGATCGACTCACGCAAAACCTACGACCGCAATTTCTACGGACCCTTAGCCACGATCAGCATCGGTCTGGGCGGATAGTTTTTCCCGGGGGGCAGTTCGGTGGGCGGCGGAGAGATCCGCCGTCTATTTTTGCGCGCTACGGCTGCAACATATCTCCCAAACCATTTAAACTCCTTCCAGATTCGGTCGCGGCGGCGGCAATAATCTTGCTTTTGCAAAACTGATACCTTCAAGAGTCCAGCCTGATATTTGGATAGGCGCCATGCGGGCCTAAGCTTCTGCGCATCTCGGCGCTAACAAATGCGCCTCTCATGTCTCTTTATCTACGAGCCCCAGTTCCTAAGCGCCGAAAGCGGGGAAGACACGGGGAATGGCAGAGAGAACGGAAACCTATCTCGAAGGCACGGACTCCGTGACCAAACGCACGCCCACCCTGGCGATGGTGAAGGCGTGGTTTGGGCAGGAAATCCTTCCGCTTGAGGCATCGTTGATGCAGTACCTCCAACACAATTGGCGCAATGCGAGCGACATCACTGATCTTCGGCAGGAGGTGTATGTCCAAATCTACCAGGCGGCGCTTCAAGGGTTTCCAGAAAAGCCGAAGCAATATCTGTTTACCACCGCCCGCAACCTTCTGATCCGTCGGTTGCACCACGAACGCGTCATTCCTATCGAAGCGGTGGCCGATCTCGATGCGTTGAGCACGGCAAGCGATGCTCCGAATTTGGACCGTGTAGTGATCGCGCGAGACGAATTGCGTCGTCTGCAAGCGGCGCTCGATCGTCTGCCCCCTCGCGAGAAGGAGGCAATTGTCCTTGGAAAAATCGAAAGCCTATCGCGCCGTGAAATCGCAGCGCGCATGGGTATCGGCGAGGGAGCGGTCGCGCAATATCTTTCTCGCGGCATTCGCTCCCTGATCGACATTCTTTTTGGCGAAGCTCCCACCGTGCGCAGGAAACCATGAGCGCAGAGCACCGCTTGTCCGCTTCCGGCGGTATCGAAGCGCAGGCCGCGCAATGGATCGAACGTCGGGATTTCGGCGGTTGGACCGATGCTGACAAAGAGGCATTGGAAATCTGGCTCGCCCAATCGCTGGCACATCGCGTGGCATATGACAGGCTCGATCTGGGCTGGCAGCGCACGGAGCGATTGACTGCGCTGCGTTACGCCAAGCCGCTCCGGGATGATCGCAATCCCGTCGGTCGCGGCCTCCTATTCTTGCGGCGTGCGTCGATGCTGGCCGCGGCCTCGGCTGCAGCACTTGCCGCCTGGTTCGCATTCTCTACCGATAAACAGATGACTTATGCCACCTCGGTAGGCGGGCGCGAGATCATTCGTATGGTAGACGGCACCCAGATTGAATTGAACACCGACACGATCGTTCGCATCGCTGATAACCCGAACCGCAGGGAAGTCTGGCTCGACAAGGGCGAGGCTTATTTTCAGGTCACACACGATGCCAGTCATCCCTTTGTCGTAAATGCGGGAAGCGGCCGCGTCACCGATCTCGGCACGAAGTTCTCCGTGCGCCGCACTCAGGATCGCTTGCGGGTTGCCGTTTCCGAAGGTGGCGTGCGCCTGGTGGCTGAAAGCAATACGGGGGACCAGCGTTCCGTCGTCCTGACAGAGGGCGAAGTGGCGCTTGCCACACCGACCAAGCTGTCTGTTGAGAAGGAAGACAAACTAGGTTTGACGAACGAACTGACTTGGCGAAGCGGCATTCTGGCTTTTCATCACACGCGGTTGGTCGACGCGGCGGCGAAATTCAATCGTTACAATCACCGCCAGATCGCCATAGCGGACAATACCATCGCCAATCTTGAGATCGGCGGAACCTTTCCGACAACGGATATCGAAGGCTTCGCGGAAGTCAGCCGCGATGTCTTGCATCTGCGCGTGACGAGAGATGGTGAAACCATACGGATTTCTCGCTGACGCCTGCGGCCATACCGCCAATTCGATGCGAGTTAACACGGTATGAGATTGAAAATAGGGGGAAATATGAGGCGAGAATTTTTAACTGCGCGTTTGGTGAGCGTACTTCTGGCCACTGCAGCGCCTATCACAATGGCGTTGGCCGGTGAGATCAATATACCGGCGGGAACGCTCAGTGCGGCATTAGATGCCTATGCAGCCCAGACTGGTATTCATTTGCTTTATGCCGAGCACGATGTTTCCGGCATAAAAACCAGGGGCGCCACCGGAGAACTGACGCCGGATGGTGCGCTTTCGCGCCTGCTGTCTGGTACCGGCTTCGTCATCCACCGTCATTCGACGAATGAAATCGCGATCGTGCGAGACGTCGAATCCGCCGAACCTATGCCGATCACCGCAATTCAGATAGCGCAAGCCGCTCCGGCTCGCGTGGCGGTGGAGACCGTGACAGTGACGTCATCAAAGCTCGGCGGCGCAGATGTGCAGAGTATCCCCATCGCGATCACGGCGCTGAGCCAGGAACAACTCACAGCCAGTCAAACTAATGGCGGTCCGGACCTGATCAAGCAAGTACCGAACATGACTTTCACCAAAACCAATTTCAGCGGGTACTCTATCCAGATCCGCGGCATTGGTACGCAGGCCATTTCCGTGACGACAGATCCTGCTGTCGCCGTTTCCCTGAACGATATCCCGTTTATCCGAAATCACTTCTTCGAGCAGGAATTCTATGATGTCGGTCAGGTCGAAGTTCTGCGTGGTCCACAGGGCACGCTTTATGGGCGCAACGCGACGGCAGGCGTCGTCAATCTGATCTCTGCCAAGCCGACCGATCAGTTCGAGGCAATGGTGTCCGCCGAAGTCGGCAATTATCACCAGCGCCGATTTGAAGGAATGATCAACCTTCCTGTTGTCGATGATCGTTTGGACATTCGCGTTGCAGGCGAGTGGACGAAACGACAAGGCTATTCCTTCAACGACTATACCGATGGCCGCATTGATGGCCGCGATCTGTGGTCCGGACGCGTCAGCATTGGTCTGAAGCCTGCGGAAAATCTGCAAATGTATCTTGTTTGGGAGCATTTCTCGGAAGACGATGATCGCATCAGAAGCTCCAAACAGCTTTGCAAGACGGATTATGGGCCAGGATATGTGCCGCGTGGCGGTAATAACGATCCTTTCAATTTGGTTGGAGGGGTGACGGTTGCTGGTCAGTTCCAGCCATTCTCGACCGGCGCTCTCTTTTTTGTTGGCAACAATCTTGTTCAGGGCTGTTCGCCCGCTTCTCTCTACTCCTCACAATCGTTTGGGGCCCCGCTAAGTTTCGCACTCCCATACATTATCGGATTTAACAGCTTAGGCGGAACTCCAAGTACAGGTGGGTTGCCATACAACAACGTCGCGCAATCGCCGAATTTGCGAGAGATAAATTCTTCAATCGATCCGATTTACAAAGCGAAGAACGACGTAGTCGAATTGAACGTCGATTACACACTTAACCCAAGTTTATCGTTCACCTCGCAAACAGGCTTCAGCCACGATTTCCTCTATTCGGCTGAAGACTATAACCGATTTGGTGCCAATTCCGGATACTTCGCCCCGAGCACAAACGGAAACGGGTTGGTTTCCCCGGCGGGCGTATTTTGCGACCCGCAATTGGGGTGCTCGGACCGGCCTATACTGGAAGATCTTTCCCAAGAGCATGCATGGCAACTGAGCCAGGAATTTCGATTGTCCTCGAATTTCTCTGGACCGTTCAATTTCAGCGCAGGCGGAAATTATCTTCACTACGAGACACAGGAAAACTACTACGTCTTCAGCAACCTGTTCACGTTGATAACCTACGACGGTAGAGCTTTTACGACACCGTGGATTCCAGGTGTGACGGATAATTCCAACAAGCTGCCTATTGGCTTTCAGTACAATGATCCCACCAAGCCGGCGCACTTAACGAATGGCTATATCGACCCTAATCCTCTCGATAAGTTGAATGACAATGGGCACAACTATTTTCTTAGTAAAAACCCTTATGTCCTGAATTCCTATGCAGCATTTGGAGAGATCAATTACCAATTGTTGAGCGATCTGAAGTTGACTGCAGGTCTGCGTTGGACGGAAGATCAAAAACACTTCCCGATGATTCCGAGCTGGTTGGTGTCCAGTGGCTGGGGTTATCCTGTGGCGGGAGTTGTCAACCAGCAATGGGACCAGTTCACGGGACGCGCCGTTGCCAACTGGTCCCCCAAGCTTAAGTTTACCGATCAGACACTCATCTACGGCTCCTATTCTCATGGATATAAGGCCGGTGGTGCAAATCCGCCGGGAGCGATTTTCTCCCAAAGCTTCAGCGTAGTCGGAAATGTCCAGCCGGTTCATCCGTTAACATTCAAGCCGGAATTCGTGGATGCGTTCGAGCTCGGTACCAAGAACGCTTTGCTCGACGACGCACTCACTTTGAATGCAAGTGTGTTCTACTACAATTACGAAAACTATCAGATTTCCGAGATCGTTGATCGCACGGCGATCAATCGGAATTACGACGCCCACGCTAAGGGCGCTGAACTGGAAGGGACCTGGGAGCCTATACCTGGTTTGCGGTTCAATTTTAGCGGCGGCTGGGAAGACACGGCTCTCGCCAAGGGGCAAAGCGCCGTTGACCTCATGGATCGGACGGCAAGCGTTTCCGGCTGGGTCGTCATGAAACCGTTTGTCAACGAAGCCTCGAACTGCATCTTTCCCGATACGATTGCGATCCAGGTCGGAAGCCGCCTTGGCGATCTGTCTCAGACAGGAGATGCGACCAGTACATGCACTCTCGCATATACGCTTCACCTCGATCCGGGCACCGGGCTTCCTTACGTTCCCAATCCCACTGTTGTGGGATCCGGCGGTGCCGGCGTGCCTGCGGGATATCCTGGGTATGATCCTTCGACCGCGCCCAACAATGGCGCGGGGTTCAGCAAGGATCTGAGTGGTAACAAGCTTCCCAACGCACCGCCGTTTACGGCGTCGCTGGGCGCCCAATACACATTGCCGCTGACGCCGAACTGGGCGGGCACGATACGCGCCGACGGATATTATCAGGACAGTTCCTGGTGGCGTGTCTTCAACGATTTGACCTACGACAAGCTGCATAGTTACGCCACGATGAATCTCACGTTCATCCTCACCAATCAGAACGGGTGGCAGGTGATGCTCTACGATAAGAATGTGTTGAACACGACAGCGATCACGGGTGCCTTCCTTAATTCGGACGATAGTGGTCTCACGACCAACATATTCCTGACGGACCCGAAGTTGATGGGCATCCGCGTGACGAAGAATTGGTGAGGGGGAAAGCATGAGTGAACTGATCGCTACAGGACAGGGAAGAACTTTTCGCCTCGGGCTTCTGACACAAGTTTCGATGCTTGCGCTGATAGGGGCCGTAGGGACGCAAACTTCCTCCAACGCCTCGGAAGAAAGCAGGCCAACCGTCTGGATCGAACTCGGCGGGCAACTCGAACGGCTGAATACCGAACAGACGATTTTCGAACCTGCGTTTTTCGATGCCGCGGTACCAAATGTTGTTGCTGCGATGACAGATTCGCAGCGTCCATCTCGTTATGACAGTGGCCTCGAAGGCAAGATTCGCTTTGCCCCCAAGGGAATAAATTGGATATTTTCTGCTGGAGTGCGGTACGGCCAAGTCGCGAATGAGCGTCATCTGCATTATGAAACTAGGGGGCTGCCGAGCTTCGAGATTTTAAAAAATGGTCAGCCAAATCCAGCAAATGGATTGCCGCGTCAAATAATTGTCCCGCAAATTCACGCGTTGGGCGACGGGCAAACGCATTCCACCGAATCGCATTTGATTGTCGATTTCCAAGCAGGGAAAGATGTGGGTATCGGGCTATTCCAAAACACAATGACTTCCGTATTGGAAGTAGGAGTGCGGTTTGCCCAATTTACCTCGCGTGCGGATGTCAACCTGCACGGTAGGCCGGTCAATTATTATGGCCCAGCTGTACGATTCAAACGGCTTAACAAGTATTACACACGACCATTTCCGGTTCGCCAAACCAACTATGCCGAATTTCATTCAACCCGCAGCACGCATGCAATTGGACCGTCGGTTTCGTTGGAAGGGTCGCTTCCCATTGCAGGGCAGCAAGAGGCAATGACCGTCGATCTTGATTGGGGCGTCAATGCAGCCGCCCTGTTCGGCCGCCAGCGCACAGTCGAGGAACACCAAACGAACGGAAAAAAGGTGCACTACAATATAAATGTTGGAGTGGCTTCAAGCTATAGCTCTATGACAGCGCATAGCCGTTCCCGTTTCGGCGTCATTCCAAATGTTGGAGGTTTCTTAGGCCTGTCTCTGAAATTCCCCAATGCGAAAGTCAGCCTTGGCTATCGCGGTGATTTCTTTTTCAATGCCACCGATAGCGGCATAGACCTCCGCGATGCGGCCGACCAGAACTTCTACGGCCCCTTCGCCACGATCAGCTTTGGCCTGGGGGGCTAAAGGGAGCTTCAATCACTCCCTTGGGCGGCAATTAAGTTGCCGCCCTTTTTTTTAAGTGCAGCTACAAGCGGGCAGATGAATTTCGATTGGGCCGTCAACGGTGCGGTGTTGTTCGGCCGCAGAAAATGGGAGGATCGCGCCAAACAATAGGTCGCTATTTTATTCTGGCACAAGGTTCAACAATAACGAGCTCAAGAGCACGCATTATCAGCGTACCATCCCGGCAGATCGCTCCCACTCCGCTGTCGTTCCGAACGTCGGCGGTTTTGCGGGCTTATCCGTTTAATACCCCGTGCGAAGGTCAGTCTCGGCTATCGCGCCGATTTCTTCTTCGGCGCGATGGACGGCGGCATCGAGAATCGCAAATCCTACGACCGAAATTTCTACGGCCCATTCGCAACGATCAGCATTGGGCTAGGCGGCTAAAAGTCTATAGGGGCGGGTTGAGTAAAAGGGGCGGCAGAGCGATCTGTCGCCCCTATCATTTTGATCGCGTCGGAGCGGGTAGGCGAGGCACCCTGTTGTCCAAATTTATCCTGGGGTGGCGATCGCCAACCCTCCTTTGGCTGCTTGAGATCTTTCGCTTATCCATTGGCGCGAAGCCGCACGTCATTGCCCACTGCTCCGCTTAGCGCGACCATTACATCGCGTGGCGTTATCGTTTTTGCAATCTGATCGCCTACCGCTTCCTGCGCATTCTCAATTCTTTTGAATGGAGGGCTACCTCCGCGGCTGCCACCTTTTAAGCTGGCACTCTTCGGGGAGCTGATGGTGTCGGCATCGGCTTTGGACCAACCGGTCTCTTGCCGCTCTGACACGGCCGCTCCGTCGCCTTCACTTTCTCCACAGGCATATGGTGATCTGCTTTACGCGACAGAATTCGCACAATTCCCCTCGGCGAAGGAACTCCTGCGGCAAGGTACCTTCGACAAGTCTACGCAGCCTTTCGGACTTTGCATCGTTTTTGGCTAGGTCTCACGCCATGCGAGGTCCAACGTTTAGCGTCATCAAATCACGCGAAGCCATTCCGATGCTCATCGTCCAGGCAGCATCTAGCTTGCTTCCCTTCGCCGTTGCTCTGCAGAAATATTAGTACCCTGGAGCCCATTGCCCTCCGCAAGTTTCTTTCAGTGTTTCGGCATTTATCGCAGTGCGAATAGGATTCTCCGTGCGCGATCAAAGCCATAGTCTTAGCTTGGCTGGGCACGAAAAGAATTTTCTAGCTGACACTGAGAAACCGGGCGCAGCTCCGTCTATCCACTTGAGAGCCGCAAACGGAAGCCCTCGGAAGATTGGGAAAGCTCGCGAAGCGAATGGCTGAGACGCAGGAAAGCGGTCGTGAATCAACCGGCCTGGGTCAACGGGACGACGCCATGAGCACGCGCGATGTAGCAGCCTGGTTCGTCCGGGAGGTTCTGCCATTGGAGTCGATCCTGACACAATATCTACATCGCAATTGGCACAATCCCAGCGATATTGTCGATCTACGGCAGGAAGTCTACGCACGTGTTTGCCTGGGCGCGCAGAAGCAGTTTCCCGATGAGGCTCAACGCTTCGTTCTCGCCACCGCGCGCAATCTGCTGATCGACAGGCTACGCAGCGCACGCGCTATCCCTCTCGAAAGAGGAACCGATGTGGCAGAGCTTGACGTCGCCTCGGATGTTCCCGGTCCCGATCGCATAGCAATCGCACGCGACGAATTGCGCCGTCTGCAGGCTGCGCTAGATCAGCTTCCGCCGCGTTGTCGCGAAGCCATGGTGCTCGCTCATATCGAAGGGCTGCCCGGACACGAGATCGCGCAGCGCATGAACATTTCGCCCCAGACCGTGTCCATGCATCTCAACAATGGCTTGCGTCTGCTCGCAAACATCATGCACGGCGAAGAACCGCACGAACGGAAGGCGAAGTCGTGAGCGACAATTTGCTTTCCACGACAGAAAATGAAGTCGCTGCCATCGAAGAATGCGCGGCTGACTGGCTGCAACGTCGCCGTTATTGGAACGAATGGTCGGAGGACGATCAAAAGTCGCTCGACGCTTGGCTTGCAGAGTCGATGAACCATGCTGTCGCCTTTTGGCGCCTGGAATCGACTTTGGATCGAGCAGAAAGACTGTCCGCGTTGCGTCCCTTGCGCTTGCAGAGACCGCAAATCGGTTCAGCGAAATGGTTGCCCGGGGGCGCGCTGCGACTGGTTGTTGCTGCAGGCGCAATCGTGGTCGTTACGGCTATCGGCTATTCGGCGTGGCTCTCACCGCCGCCACCAGTCGGTCAACTCTACGCAACCGGCCTTGGCGGCCGTGCCACGGTCAAGCTCACCGATGGCTCCAGCGTCGAACTTAACACCGACACCGTGTTACGCGCCGATGTACGCATGGGAAAACGCTATGTCTCCATCGAGAGGGGGGAAGCCTATTTCGACATCGTCCACAATGCGAAAAACCCCTTTATCGTGGACGTCGATGGACATCGCATCACCGATCTCGGAACGAAATTCTCCGTGCGAGATGAACATGGTCGAGTCGAAGTGGCGCTTCTCGAAGGTCGTGCAAGCATCGCTTCCGTTCGGCCCGATACACAGGGCCACCAAGCGGTCCTCACGCCAGGCGATGTGGCTATTGCGACCGCCGATTCGCTGTCAGTAGAGCAGCGGCTGAAGCCGGCACTTGCCAAGGAGCTGAGCTGGCGCCATGGCCTAATCGTTTTCGACGGCGCGTCGCTCAATGACGTGGCTGCAGAACTCAACCGGTATAGCACTGAAAAGATCGTCGTGGCCGGTGATGGCGTGGGCAACCTCACGATCGATGCGTCCGTTCCGACCGATGACATACGCGCCTTTACGCGCGTCGCTCGCGAAGTGTTTGGCCTGCATGTCCGGGATCGAGGGAATGAAATCTTGATCTCGCGTTGAGCACGTTCACGAACGCCACGTTACATTGATAAGAGGGGGAGAAATGCCAAAGCAACTTTCAGTGAAGATGATCCTGATGCTCGGGAGCGCCGCTGCTGTCGCCACGTTGTGCGGGGCTGCGGCAGCGCAGGATTTCGCAGTGCCCTCCGGCGACCTCAAACAAGCACTGGATATCTATCGCGCGCAGACAGGAGTTCCACTCGTCGTTTCCACCGAGGCAATCAAAGGTGTTCGAAGCGCAGGCGTTAAAGGTGATCTTTCGCCCGATAGTGCCCTTTCGCGCATCCTCTCGGGAACCGGATTCACTGCTCACCGCGATCCGTCCGGCATTATCGCCGTTGTCCGTGAGAATTCGTCGAACCTCGACGTTCAACCGATGCAATTGGCGCAAGCGGCGCCCGCACGTAGCGCGGTGGAAACCGTGACGGTGACATCCTCGAAGCTCGGCGGCGCGGATGTGCAGTCGATCCCCATCGCGATCACGGCGTTGAGCCAGGAACAACTCACCTCCACGCAAACCGCGGGCGGCCCAGATCTGGTGAAACAGGTGCCGAATCTGACGTTCTCCAAAACGAACTTCACCGGTTACAATATTCAGATCCGTGGCATCGGCACACAAGCGATCTCGGTGACGACCGATCCCGCCGTCGCTGTCGCCTTGAACGACATCCCATTCCTCCGCAATCACTTTTTTGAGCAGGAATTCTTCGACCTCAGCCAGGCCGAAGTCTTGCGGGGCCCGCAAGGCACGCTCTATGGCCGCAACGCGACCGCGGGCGTGGTGAATCTCACCACTGCCAAACCGACCGACCAGTTCGAAGCGATGGCGTCCGGCGAAGTCGGCAATTACCAGGAGCGCCGCTTCGAAGGCATGCTCAACCTGCCGATCGTGGACGACCGGCTCGACCTGCGCGTTGCTGGCGAATGGACAAAGCGCAACGGCTATACCACCAACGAACTCACCGGCAATTCCGTCGATGGCCGCGACCTGTGGTCGGGGCGGGCCACCGTCGCGTGGAAGCCGACCGCGAAATTGCAAACCACGCTGATGTGGGAGCACTTCTCCGAAGATGACGACCGCATGCGCACAGCCAAGCAACTCTGCAAGACGGCTCCCATTCCGACGGAAGTTGGCGGCGTCCCCGTTCCGCAGACAGTCTATGCTGTGGGCTACTCCGTGCCGCCTTATCTGAGCCAAGGCTGTTTGCCGACCTCTCTTTATTCGGCGGACGCATTTCAGGTGCCGAACGGTGTGTCGCTGGCGTATTACGAGCCGCTCGGCACTGGCGGTCCGTTAGGTGTTCCCGTCACGGCTCAAAACAGCCTTTTCAATCCTTATGCGAGCACAACACAATCGACGAATTTGCGCGTTATCGAAACGACGATAGATCCGCGTTACAAGGCGAAAAGCGATACGCTGGAATTGAATGCGGATTACGATGTTACGCCATCGCTGACCTTCACAGCGCAGACCGGTTACAGCAACGACTTCCTGTGGTCCACGGAAGATTATAATCGCTTCAATACCCGGCCGGGCGTCTTTCTGGCGGGCGGCAGACTCAACAGCACGTCACCTTTGGATCCGAACGACGGCGTCTGCGTGGTTGGAAACAATGGAATTTGCGCGGGCAAGGCTATGGGCGATCTTTGTTCACCGGCAACCGCGAGTGGTAACTTCGGCTGTACCGCATATGGGACGTATTGTGATCCGCAACTGGGTTGCAGTGACCGGTTGGTCCTGCAGGACTTGAGCGAGGAACATTCCTGGCAGTTCAGCCAGGAATTCCGCTTGGCTTCGAATTTCAACGGACCATTTAATTTCAGCGTTGGTGGCAATTATCTGCACTATGAAACGGAAGAGAACTACTACGTTTTCATCAATTCGCTGACACTCGCCAGTTATACCTGGCAAAGTGGGGGCTTCGGTAGCCGTAATCAGACGCTCCCATGGAATCCAGGCGTATCGGACAACTCGAATTGCATCCCCGGCGGATTTTCGGTGACGAATCCCTTCGTCTCCCATGGGTTAACCACATCCGGAAGGAGTGCGTGCATATATATCGACCCCAATCCGCTCGAAAGCCTCAACAACGAAGGTCACAATTACTTCCTGAGCCAGAACCCTTACACACTGAATTCTTATGCCGGCTTCGGCGAGGTCTATTATAACGTCCTGAAAGACCTGAAGTTGACGGGCGGCCTGCGCTGGACGGACGACCAGAAGCATTTTGTCGATATCCCGAGCGAGCTTCTTGTGGCCGGCTATGGTTATCCCAGCACCGGCACCGTCGATCAGGAGTGGGGGGAGGCAACCGGCCGCTTCGCCGCGAACTGGACGCCGAAGCTCGATTTCACCGATCAGACGCTGGTCTATGCCTCATTTGCGCATGGATACAAAGCGGGCGGCGCCAATCCGCCGGGCGCGCAGCTTTTGACGTTTCAGGGTCTGGGTGTCACGTCGCCAATCCATCCGCTAACCTTCAAACCGGAATTCATAAACGCCTATGAACTCGGCACAAAAAATACGTTGCTCGATGGCACGCTCACATTGAACGGCGATGTCTTCTTCTACGATTACACCGGTTACCAGATCTCGCGCATCGTGGACCGCACGGCGATAAATGACAATTTCAACGCGACGGTGAAAGGTGCCGAAATTGAAGCGAGCTATGAACCGACACCTGGATTGAGGTTAAAATTCGCAGGCGGTTATGAACACACGCGCATCGACGATGGTCAAAGCTCGGTCGACCTCATGGATCGCACCGACGCTGCCAATCATCCCGATTGGATAGTCGTAAAGCCTTTTGCGACCCAGGCATCGAACTGCGTTCTGCCGGTTTATGTTATAGCCGCGTTGATGAAGACAAGGCCAACGGGACAAGGGGATATCGGCACTTTCAGCGTTTCGGGGGCTTGCACACATGCCTATCAGGATGGACGAGATCCGGTTACCGACAACCCTTACAAGACCGACGGGCCGCCCGTCTTTCCGGACGACTACCTAACCTCGCCCAACATGCAGAATCCTGGCCCTTATCCCGGGTTTGACCCTTCATCGGCCCCGAACAATGGCGAGGGCTTCGCCAAGAATCTCGGTGGCAACGAATTGCCGAACGCGCCGCCGTTCACCGTGTCAGCTTCGGCCGACTACACTATTCCGTTGACGTCGGATTGGGCGAGCACGTTCCACGTTGACTATTACTGGCAGGATTATTCCTGGGCCCGTGTCTTCAACGACAATCCGTATGACCGCCTGCGCGGCTACACCAATGTGAACCTCGCGCTGATCCTGACAAACCAGAACGGCTGGCAGGTGATGGGGTATCTCAAGAACGCGTTCAACACGACCGCCATCACTGGCGATTTCTTGAACAGCGACGACAGCGGTCTGACGACAAACGTGTTCCTGACCGATCCGCGCCTGTTCGGCCTGCGCATTACGAAGAACTGGTGAGCGCGATGGGAAACGTAGCAACCGCAAGCACTACTTTTTACCTCCCCCTTGCGGGGAGGTCGGAGAGCGAAGCGATCCGGGTGGGGGGCGGTGCCCGCCAGGCAGAGCGGTCCCCCACCCGAAAAACGCTGCGCTGCGCTTGCGCTTTTCGACCTCCCCACAAGGGGGAGGTGAGGGCAGCCGCCAACACCATCACGGGGGGAAACAAACAATGAGCGAACTCATCACGCCGCGCACATGCGCGAACATGCGTCTTCAACTACTTGCAACGGTCTCGGCGCTATCGCTGCTCGCCATAACATCGCAAGCCCAAGCCGAAGACACCGACCGCCCGACCGTCTGGCTCGAACTGGGCGGGCAACTCGCCCGCATGGATGGAGGAGAGCAGCAATTCGCTCCGCCATTCATCCTGGCCACGCCGCGTCCAGCACCGGAAAAAATCTCGCCGCTCAGCGTCGGACACCCGCCACGTTATAGTTTCGATGCAGAGGGCAAGCTGACCTTTGTGCCGAAAGGTACAAATTGGGTTTTCTCAGCCGCTGTGCGTTTTGGCCGATCTAGCGCCCACAAGCACTTGCATCAGCAGTCCTATCCGACACACTATCTTTTTCCGTCAGTATATCCAGGTGCTGGGGCATCGTATCAATATGCTTTGCCGTTCTCCGATGTCGAGCATAAAAGTAGCGAGAGTCACGCCGTGCTCGATTTTCGAGCCGGCAGGGATGTCGGTATGGGCATGTTCGGGCACGATAGTTCGTCGGTTTTTAGCCTTGGTGTGCGCTTCGCCCAATTCGGATCGCAATCGAACACGGCGTTCAAATCCCAACCCGATTTTCATCCGACATACAAATATTTTGGCGGAGCGAAACACATCAACGCTATCCACTATCACAATTACCTGGCAACCGCGGCCGCCACACGCAGCTTCCATGGTGTCGGCCCTTCGCTCTCGTGGAACGCCTCGGCCCCATTCGCGGGCAATACAGACAATGGCGAGATTGCCTTCGATTGGGGCGTCAACGGCGCGGTCTTGTTTGGGCGGCAAAAGGCAAGTGTGCATCACCAAACCACTGCGCATTACAAGACCAGGGGCCAGAACTATTTCTATCCGCCCATCACGGTTTACCGCCACACTCCGCCCGATCAATCCCGCTCGCGGTCCGTCGTCGTGCCCAATGTCGGCGGGTTTGCAGGCCTTTCCTTCAACTATCCCAACGCCAAGATCAGCGTCGGCTACCGCGCAGACTTCTTCCTCGGCGCGATGGATGGCGGCATCGACACGCGCAAGACTTACAACCGCAATTTCTTCGGTCCGTTTGCAACGATTAGCGTCGGCTTAGGCGGATAGGAGACCACATTGGGGGGCGGGCATGAGGAAAGGGCGGCGGAGCGATCTGTCGCCCTTTTTGCATCAGGACCGAAAGACGTAGGTGGTGATGGATGGATCGTATTCTGAAGGCATATCTGGACAGTATTCAGAGCGCCGGCAATGTCGATCAACTGCGCGATGCGCTGACGGCGATAGCAGCGAGCCTGGGACTGCACAGCGTCGCCTATCTCGCGCTGACGCCGACCGACGCGCCGCTGCTGATCTCGAACTACGATCCAGGCTGGACCACCCATTACGTCGCGCGCGGCTATCACCTTTTCGATCCGGTCATCCGCAAGTCCTTCCGCTGCACCAATGCCTTCGGTTGGGGCCCGGATTTTATTAGGCCTGATAGCCCTCCCGCCGTCCGTCGCTTCTTTTACGAAGCAGCAGATTTCGGCATTCGCTATGGCCACACCTTCCCCAGTGGTCAATGGCGGTCTTGTCAGGCCGCAATGACGTTCGCGACCGACAGACGAGGGCGCGAATATCAGAGCTGCATGCGTAGCCACGCCGCGGCCTTGCAACTTATCTCCCTTCTCTTCCACGCGGAGGTTCAAAACATGCGCGATCCGAGTTTGTCGATCGACGGCGTCTCCCTCAGCCGCCGCCAACTGCAATGCCTGGAATGGGCGGCGCGCGGAAAGTCCGTCGGCGAGGTTGCACAATTGCTGGGCATCAAGCGACCCACCGCCAAATATCACCTCGATCAGGCCAAGGCCAAACTCGGCGTCAGGACCAACCTTGAAGCTGGGATTGTATTCAAAAAGAATAGGACTGACTAAGCGACCCCCTATCCAGGTAGATAGGATGCTTCAATTTCCGCGATAGGTCTCCATGACGCTGCAACCGTTTCATGGGGATCGTCATGTTGCAGCTCATCACGCCGGCCTCTTACGACGAGTTCACCGACGAACTCGCCCAGATGCACCGGCTTCGCTATCGTGTTTTCAAGGAACGTCTGCAGTGGGATGTCGAGGTCAGGGACGGTTGACCTGACGGATATTTTGTACCGGCGGGATAGAGAGTTTATTGCATCGTGGTCCGCTATGGATATTTGGACCGATTTAAACGAGAGCCTTCGGTGCTGTTAAGCCCACAGGACCATTCCTATGGACGGTAAACACGGTCAGCGGCGTTCTCTCACCGATTTCACTATGTGGTTTCACATTGTTGTAGTGGCAGCGCCAAAGTTCGATCTTCGCTTTAGCGTCGTCAAGGCCCAGGAACCAGTGCTGGTTCAAGCATTCCAGCGGGACACGAGCATTAAAGCTTTCGATGAAGGCGTTGTCCGTTGGTTTTCCTGATCTGCTGAAGTCCAGAATCACACCATTTGCATAGGCCCATAGGTCGGACTCACGCGAGGTGAACTGGCTATCATTGTCAACCCGGATGCTGCGCGGCTAAGGACAGCTGCTGAAACATAAGCCGTTATGCTCGCCGCGCGCAGGTCAATGAGGCACCCCTTTTGCCAACGACGTTGAACGGTCTCGAACGATGCAGAACGTCCGGGGACTGCGCCTGGTTTCAGGCTTATAATTGTTGGTACTTTTGTTGGTATCTTCGTTGTCACCGACACGGCAGAACCAACAAAATCAAGAGCTTTTACGAAGCTGTGGATCCTGCCGGGCCCACCAATGATTTCAATGGGTTGAGTTGTGGATGACTGCTTGTCATCCCCTTCTGCACACGCAAAGGACACGCAACTCTCGGATTCCGATGCACGATAGACCGGTCTTTCGGCCTTTAGCTGCTGACGAATGGCGCTCACCGTTCCATCCGAAACGCCCGCACGCTGAACGACCTCGCGATGCGGCAGGCCGGAGAGAATTAAAAAGCGAATTTCGTCCCGTTTGGTAAGGCCGACGCCGGTGTCGTGTTCAAAGCGAGGCTGCACCGCGATGGCGGCTGCATCGAGAACAGGCTGATCGATGTTCGCGTGCTTCAGCTGGGCACGGACGTCATCCATGACGCTGTTTATCGCCGTGACAGCTTCCGCACAGAAGTCCGGCTCGTATGGTGCATAAATCGACGTGGTAGCGTCGGAGCCTCTCGGCAAATGTCCGAGAAACAAACTGATTTGTTCGGTCGGCACGCGCCGTTTGCGCAGCTCGCGTGCCATACCGTGTCGGATGGAATAAGGCGTGAGGCCGCTATCGAGGCCGGCTGCATCGCGGGTGATGTACCACATCTGCTTGATGGATTTGATCGACTTCCGTTTGTAAGCGACATAATGGGCTTGCGGCTTCTCTACGCTGTTTAGCCAGGGCAACAGCGTCGAACTCGCGGGCACGATGGGGCGGTACTTCTTGTTTTGCAGGCGGCCCGGCGGATTGAGATCGATCAGCTTGTGCCCGGCATCGAATTGCAATCTGCGCAAATCCAACACGGCACTCGGCCGCGCCAATGTGTTAGATGCGATAAGCAGATAGATCAGCATATGGCGTGAGCGGGCCGCGTCCATCATTTTGGCCAACTCAGCTACAGTTATGGGGCGGCCCATCGGCGCTCGCGAACGCTTCATAATGGCGGTCTGTACCGCAAAGATGTGCGGTGCTTCGCGCAGTTCCTGCCATTTGCGCGCCCGATTCAGAGCTGCGCGTCCAACAGACAGAATTCGATCGATACCGCCGTCGCTCGAGCCTTTGTTTGCCAGCCATTCACGGAAAAGGCGTTGCCCATTCGGTGTAATCTCGGCAACTGTCCGTCCGGTCCAGTATTCATACCAGTAGGCCAGTCCATTCCATTGCGCCTTCGCACTTGGAAGGTTCTTGGCGTGATGGTTCCAATAGCCGAGCAAGATATTGTCGATCAGAACTTGTTCCGGCGCGGCTTTGTCGGGCCTGACGTTGTTGAGCACCCAGTCTGCGAGGAGGAGGCTGGCCTCGTGAAAATCCGTTGTGCCAAGGCTTGCACGGGTTGTTTGTCGGGTGGCGGGGTCGAACCACGTCCGGCACCACGCATCGTTATTGGAGTTTCGCGCCGGGCGCTTGGAGAGCCAGTAGTCTCCGATTTGTCCGGGTCTGTTTTTGGCGGATTTAGCCATGGGGGCACCCTCCAAGCGCGAAGATAGTCTGCAACCTGACTCCGGTCATAAAAGATTTTGCTTCCCACTTGGATGTAACCAATTTTTCCTCTGAGCCTCTCGTTGCGAACCGTATAGCGACTAATGCGAAGCAACTTGGCGACTTCGCGCTCGTCCAGAAGCGAATCCAGCTCCACGTCCAAAACAGTGTTGGCGACGAGTCCGTCATGGATATGATCGTCTTTGGCGTCACGGTTTTTGGCACACATGATTTCTCGCGATCATCGATGCGAGAAGTCGAAATGATTCTAAAGCTCGGCCGGTTCAAGTCGGTAGCGCTGCATTTGTGGGATACCGCGGTAGCGCGTTTCGCGATGTGCCCAGCTGCACTCCTTTGCATCGCTTTGTGAAATCCTTCGCCGCCCGAGCGGCGAAAGCCGTTCCGGCGTTCGCCCGCTGTGACTGCAAAACTAACCGGTCCACGGATTGGAAAGAACCTGGGATCCGAAAAAATGTGCGTGTGCAGTATTGGGCATCTGGCTTTGGATTGATTGGATTTTTTTGCCTGAAGAAGGCCGTATTTTCGCATTTGATTCTGCAGAGCGTCGACCAGCGCTGATCTCTTGAATCGTTGCTGCCTCATAACTTGCCTTGCTGGGTATACACAGACGCGACGGCCGTCTGTCGGCAATAAAAGATCAAACACGCCATATGGGGCGTCTTGGACCCGCAGAAATTGCAGGTGCTGGCCCGAATCTGGTCGCCACCACGAAAATTTCTCGACAGAATTTCCGTCAAACGCATCTACGGATCGTTTTACCAAGTGCAGTTCTGACTTCTAACCCCGAGAGGCAGGAAACTGGCGGGGATGGTTGAGACACCAGACACAAGGCGTCCCGGCGCTGGACCGCCCCTTTCGGGCGCGGCCATGAGCGCGTCCGACGCCGAGGCCTGGTTCATCCGCGAAGTGCTGCCTTTGGAGGCTGCGTTGATGCAGTTTTTACGCCGTTCCTGGCGCAATCAAAACGAGATCGACGACCTGTGCCAGGATATCTACGCCCGCGTCTTTGAAGCGGCGAACGAGCGCATTCCGCAGCCGACTAAGCCTTTCGTGTTCGCCACCGCGCGCAACCTGCTGATCGACCGAGCCCGTCGCGAACACATTGTTTCCTTCGAAGCCGTCGCCGATCTGGACGCGCTGGGCGTGGCCATAGACGAGCCCGGCCCCGACCGCACGATCATTGCGCGCGAAGAATTGCGCCGTCTGCAAGGTGCGCTCGATCGCCTCCCGAAACCTTATCGCGATGCCCTGCTGATGAAGAAAGTCGAAGGGCTTTCGCGCAAGGAAATCGCGCAGCGCATGGGCGTCGATGAGGACACCGTCAAACACAACATCGCCAATGCGATGTATGCGCTGGCGGATTTTGTGTATGGCGACCGCGCCGATCTCGGGGCCACGCCATGAGCGGATCGACGGAGAATCCGCAAGCAACGCCCGCCGCCCGCGATGTCCGTGCGCGCGCTGCCGAATGGCTGGAGCGCCGCGTCAGCGAAGATTGGAGCCAAGAAGATCAGGCCGAACTGGACATCTGGCTCGCGCAATCCGCCACCCACAAGGTCGCCTACATGCGGGTCAGCGCCGCCTGGGATAAGGCGGACCGCATCGTGGTTCTGCACAAGGCCCCGTTTCGCCCGTCGTTTGCTTCGCCGCGCAAAGGGATTCTTCCGGCCTCGTTCCGCATTGCAGCGGCTCTGATCGTCCTCTCCGCAATCGGGATTGGCGCAGCCAAATACCTCTCGATGCCGGACGGAACGACCTACGCCACAGGCATTGGTGGTCACAAGACGATCACGCTGGCAGATGGCACGCGGATCGAACTCAACACCGATACGTCGCTGCGGATCGCGCTGAAAGACGACCAACGCAAAGTCGCCCTCGACAAGGGCGAGGCGTTTTTTCACGTTACGCACGATGCGGCACGGCCGTTCATCGTGACGGTTGGGAACCATCGTATCACCGATATCGGCACCGAATTCGTGGTTCGGCGCGACGCATCCGACGTCAAGGTTTCGCTTGTCGAAGGCCGGGCGCAATTCGAGCGCAGCGATGGGGCAGGGGCCACGAAGCCTGCGGTCCTAACGCCCGGTGATGTCGTGGTCGCGACCGCCAATACGTTCATAGTCACGCGCAAACCCGTTCGCGAGCTGAACGAAACGCTGGCTTGGCGACACGGTGCGCTGATCTTTTTCCATACGTCGCTGGCTCAGGCCGCCGAAGAGATCAACCGCTACAACGAGCAGAAGGTCGTCATCGCAGATGCGGACACCGCGCGGCTGCGAATTAACGGCACGTTCCCGGCTAACGATGTCCGGCTATTCGGCCGCGTGGCGCATGTTGTGCTCGGCGTGAATGTCGAAAACAAGGGCGGCGAGGTTGTGATTTCGCGCTGAGAGATCGCTCAGCGTGGAGAAGTTCAGGGTGGGTTTCTGGCGGCAAGAGGTTTCGCCGCAAGCACAAAGAGGGGGCATATGCTGACGTTCAAATTCAAATCCCTGCTACTGGGCGGCGCCTGTGCCGTGTGCTTTGCGGCACCCGCAGTAGCCGAGAATTTCAACATTCCGGGCGGCGATCTTGAGAATGCGCTCAACACCTATGTCACGCAGACGGGCGTCCATCTGATCGTCTCGGAGGATGCCATCAAAGGTATCCAGTCCAGAGGCGTAAAGGGCGATTTGCCTGCGGATCAGGCACTGTCGCGGATATTGGCCGGGTCGGGGTTCACGGTTCGAAACGAGTCTGGTGTACTGGCCGTCGTCCGTGGCGGTCAATCCAGCGACGCCTCGGATATGCTGCAGCCGATGCAACTGGCGCAGGCTGCGTCGCCACCGCGCCCCACGGTCGAGACTGTCACCGTCACTTCCTCCAAACTCGGTGGTGCGGACGTGCAGAGCATCCCGATTGCGATCACTGCGCTTAGCCAGGAGCAGTTGACCGCCACGCAGACAGCAGGCGGTCCTGATCTAGTGAAACAGGTTCCGAATCTCACCTTCACCAAGACAAATTTCACCGGCTACAGCATTCAAATCCGCGGCATCGGTACGCAAGCAGTGTCCGTCACCACCGATCCAGCCGTTGCCGTCGCGCTGAACGACATTCCGTTCATTCGCAACCACTTCTTCGAACAGGAATTCTACGATCTCGGCCAGGCCGAAGTGCTGCGCGGCCCCCAAGGAACACTCTACGGCCGCAATGCCACGGCAGGCGTGGTGAACCTCGTAACCGCCAAACCGACCGACCAGTTCGAAGCGATGGCGAGTGCCGAACTCGGCAACTATCATCAGCGTCGTTTCGAAGGCATGATCAATCTTCCTATCGTTGACGACCGCCTTGATGTCCGTCTCGCGGGCGAGTGGACCAAGCGGCAAGGCTATTCCTTCAACGCGCTCACTGACGAGCGCATCGACGGCCGCGATCTCTGGTCGGGCCGTGTGACCATCGGCTGGAAGCCAATGGAGAATCTGCAGACCTATCTTGTTTGGGAGCACTTTGCCGAAAACGATGATCGCATGCGCACCAGCAAGCAGCTTTGCAAGACCGATCCCAGCCGCACGGAAGTCGGCGGCATAACCGTTTCGCAAGGTTATGGGATACAAGCGTATAATGACTCTAATTATCTCAGCCAGGGATGCCTGCCTTCGTCGCTATATTCCGATGAGGCATTCCAGGTCCCGAACGGTGCTTCGCTACCCTATTACGAGCCGCTCAGTCCCAAGGGCGTGCCCATCATGGCGAGCACCTTCCAATTTGATCCTTATGCCAGCACGACACAGTCACGAAACCTGCGTGTCATTGAGTCGACGCTTGATCCTGTCTACAAAGCCAAGAACGATACCGTCGAATTCAATGCCGATTACAATGTCACACCCGAACTGACCGTCACTTCGCAAACAGGATTCGGTCAGGATTTTCTTTGGTCAACGGAAGATTACAATCGCTTCAACACTGCGCCCGGTGCATTCGCATACCGGGTTCCGTCGAGCGACTATGGCAACGCGAACGAGTTTGGCCAGCTCACGCCCGATCCGAGTGGTCTTGGGATCTGCAGCGGCACCGGCACCGAAACCTATTGTGGTTCCGGCACGCGTGGGACCACGTGTGTGCCTGGTGGGGAACCGGTAGGTTACGGCCAATCCTGCTTTCCGATCGGCGTGTTCTGTGATCCGCAACTAGGTTGCAGCAATCGCCTTGTCGCTGAAGATCTTTCAGAAGAGAATTCCTGGCAGTTCAATCAGGAATTTCGGATCGCTTCACATTTTTCGGGACCATTCAATTTCAGCATCGGCGGCAATTATCTCCATTACGAAACCGATGAGAACTACTATGTCTTCATCAATTCGCTCACATTAGCGGTTTTCAGTTGGTGGTATGGTACGGGCGGGTCACCTGTGCACACACATCCGGTGACTTGGGTGCCGGGAGTATCAGACAACACAGACTGCCTGGTGGGAGGATCGGCGAACTCGAATCCCAATGTTCCCACCCAGATCGGTATTGGCAGCGGCTCTGCCAGCGAATGCATGTATCTCGATCCGAATCCGATCGGCAGCCTGAACAACCAAGGGCACAATTATTTTCTCAGCCAGAATCCCTATGTTCTGAATTCCTATGCGATGTTCGGTGAAGCCTACTACAACGTCACCAATGACTTGAAGCTGACGGGTGGTTTGCGTTGGACGGATGATGAGAAGCATTTCACCAACATTCCAAGTGAGATATTCGTCTATGGTTATGGCTATCCCGTAACCGGCGTCCTAGATCAGCAATGGAAAAAGGTCACCGGCAGGTTCGCGGCAAACTGGTCGCCCAAGCTCGACTTCACCGACCAAACATTCTTCTACGCATCCTATTCTCATGGCTACAAGGCAGGTGGCGCCAATCCGCCGGGTGCGATCCTGCTGAGTTTTGGTGACAACGATATTACCAACCCAATCCACCCCATGACATTTCGGCCGGAATACATAGACGCTTACGAAGTCGGCACCAAGAACACCTTGCTGGACGGGGCGCTTACACTGAATGGTAGTGCCTTCTTCTACAACTACAAAGACTACCAGATTTCCCGGATCGTTGATCGCACTGCGATCAACGACAATTTCGATGCCACCGTAAAAGGTGCGGAAATCGAGGCCACTTACGAGCCCTTGCCGGGTTTGCGGTTCAATTTCGCGGGCGGTTACGAACACACACGTCTCGCAGGCGGATCAAAGTCCGTCGATCTGATTGACCGGGCAGATGCAGCAAACCATCCCGACTGGATTGTTTTGAAACGGTTCCCCACTCAATCGTCGAATTGCATTCTTCCGGTCTATGTGGTCGCGGCCGAAATGTCGAAAAGCCCAAGTGGACAACCGGCAATCAGCATCAACGGCGCATGCGACGCGGCTTACAACGGAAGTAATCTCGATCCCGTTACGCGTCAGACATATCAGTATGGCGCCGATCACGGCACCTATCCGCTCACTATTCTGCCAAGCACGTTTGGAGATCCGACACTGTCTTACATGGGTTTCGATCCTTCGACGGCTCCGAACAACGGGCAAGGATTCGACAAGGATCTGAGCGGGAACGAATTGCCGAATGCCCCCCCATTCACGATTTCGGCAGGCGCTCAATACTCGATGCCGCTGACGTCGGACTGGGCCGGCACGCTGCGCGCGGACTATTACTGGCAGGATTATTCCTGGGCCCGCGTCTTTAATGACAGGCCCTATGACCGTCTGCGCGGCTATACCAACGTCAATCTCGCACTGATCCTGACAAGCCAGTCCGGCTGGCAGGTGATGCTCTACGACAAGAACGTGTTCAACACGACCGCCATCACGGGCGATTTCCTGAACAGCGACGACAGCGGGCTAACCACAAACGTGTTCCTGACCGATCCGAAGCTGATCGGCGTTCGCGTCACGAAGAATTGGTAAGGGGGAACCAATGAGCGAATTGATGAACACATACAACGGGCACAACGATTTTCGCTGGCGGCTTTTGGCAACGGCGTCGGCGCTAGTCTTGATCGCGACAGCGTGCAGAACGAGCGAGTCGAGTGCATCGGAAGACGGTCGTCCAACGGTCTGGATCGAACTCGGTGGTCAGCTCGAACAGGTCGACGGCGGCCAGGAAACATTCGCGCCGCCTTTCATCCTCAAGACGCCACGCCAATCGACAGAAACCGTTGCGCCGCTCAGTCTTGTGCACGACCCTCGGTACAGTAAAGGTGCCGAAGCAAGCGTTTCCGTCTCGCCGGGGGATTCCGATTGGGTTTTCTCGGCGGCGGTGCGCTATGGCCGCTCAAATGGCGACAAACATGTCCATCAGCAATCCTATCCCGGCCCTTTCACCAAATATCGCAGCGGCTTAGAGATTTGGCCCACTTATCCGATAGCGGCACGATTCACCGACACGGCGGTCAAGAACTCACAGCAGCATCTCGTCCTGGATTTCCAGGTTGGCAAGGATGTCGGTCTGGGAATGTTTGGAAGCAGGGATGGAACATCGGTCGTCAACGTCGGCGTTCGTTTCGCCCAATTCACCGGCCGATCGAACACCACGCTAAAGTCGAACCCCGATTGGCGCTTCTCCTACAAATACCTGAACTATCCCAGTTTGGGATACACGAACGTCAAAATCGTGAAGTCCCAGCCTTATCACAGCAACATGGCCCAGTTTAGTGCTAGCCGTAGTTTCCATGGCATCGGGCCATCGCTTTCCTGGAAGGCATCGGCCCCTGTTGCTGGAAATGCAGAGACGAGCGAAATCTCATTCGATTGGGGCGTGAACGCTGCCTTGCTGTTCGGTCGGCAGAAATCCCGAACCCATCACCAGACAACCGCGCGGTATCATTATCTTCAGCCCGGCCAGTTTCTGACCGTGCCTGGTTCGCACATTACTCTCTATCAACACCCGGCAACGTCGGATCACATGCGCAGCCGCTCGGCAACCGTTCCCAATGTCGGAGGCTTCGCGGGCTTGTCCTTCCGGTATGCCGCCGCCAAGATCAGTTTCGGTTACCGCGCCGATTTTTTCATCGGCGCAATGGACGGCGGCATCGACACGCGCAAAACCTACGACCGCGATTTCTACGGCCCCTTCGCCACAATCAGCATCGACCTGGGCGGCTAAATTTCACCGGGGGACGAGGCGAAAAGGCGGCGGAGCGGTCTGCCGCCCTTTTGCAGTGAGGCATGCGGCGCTCATTGTGAACAGCCGGCTTGTTGCGAGCTCAAATGATTTCGCCGTGTGCGGGGATGAGGTCATCCACCGATTCTGCTTTAATTGCTTTACCTTTTTATGTCGCCGACTAATGAAAAATTGCCGCTTCTAATCTCCGACTGCGATATTCGGCTGCAAAGGCAGATCGCCCGCGCCAATGATCTAAAAGAACCAAAGAAGAAAATGTGCGTGTGCTATAGCGATCTCTTCGCGTTGTTTTGCCTCGATTTTCCGGATTGAAGGAGGCCGTATATTTTTGCCCTGCCTTGGCGAAAGACAGCAAAGAGAGCTTGCTGCCGCAAAAGGCGAGATAGCTACACTCCATTCGCACAACCTCTGGCTTTGTATTGAAACAAAATTGCAAAGCTGCTCGCTAAAATTTTTCTTGGGGGACCATTAAGAACCCGGATCGGGCCGTGTCTCCATCTGTGTAGCCCGCGGCTCGTTCCGGAAAAGGAATGAAGAAGGGCAGGGATGGCTCAGAGGTCGGACCTCAACAGTGGAAATGCCAACGCATCGCGTCAGGGCACGCCTATGAGTGCGCCCGAAGCCTTGCGTTGGTTTCTGCACGAGGTTCTCCCGTTGGAGGCGATGTTGTTGCAGTACCTGCGGCACAACTGGCGCGACGAAAGCGATGTGGAAGACCTCCTGCAGGATACCTATGTGCGGGTCTATGAGTCCGCCCAGAAAGAGCTTCCTAACAACACAAAAGCCTATCTGTTCCAGACCGCGCGGAATCTGATCGCGAACCGCGTTCGCGACCGTAGGGTCGTGCCGATGGATGCCGTTGCGGACCTCGATGCGCTAGGTGTCGCTATCGACACGCCCGGGCCTGATCAGACTCTCGCCGCGCGCGATGAGCTCCGCCGGCTAAAGGAAGCTATCGAGGCGCTTCCGCCACGCTACCGCGATGTTGTGGTCCTGCGGCGCATCCGCAATCTCTCCCGCAAGGAGATCGCAACCCGTCTCAATCTCACTGAGGCCTCGGTCTCTGTTTATCTGACCGAAGGCATGTATGCGCTCGCTGACATCCTTTACGGCGAACAAGCCAACCCGCGGAAACGTCCATGAGCGGATTGGAACCCGAACACAGCGCGGAAGAGCGCGCCATCGCGATAAAGCATCAGGCCGCCACGTGGCTTGAACGGAGAGATCGCTCAGATTGGTTCGAAGACGATCAGCGCGAATTGGACGCCTGGCTCGGCGCTTCGACCGCAAATTTCCTGGCGTATCAGCGCGTGGCAATGGCGTGGGGGCGTGCTGAACGACTGGTTGCACTGGAGCCGCATGAGTTTCAGCCGGCAAGTGCTGGTAAGCCGGCTTCAGATCGCTCTTTCTTTATACGTGCCGCAGCTCTGGTCGCGACATTGACTCTCTTCGCTCTCGTCGGTGCGTCATATGTCCTTCTGCCGAAGGTCGAGACCTATTCCACAACCATCGGTGGCCATCAGACGATCGCGTTGGCTGATGGTTCTGTTGTCGAACTGAATACCGACACGGTGTTCCGGGCCGACCTTGGGCTTACGCATCGCACCGGCTGGCTGGAGAAGGGCGAGGCGTATTTCAGCATCGCCCATGATGCCAATCGTCCCTTCGTTGTCACGGCGGGCAGCCACAAGATAACGGTTCTGGGAACGAAATTCTCGATCCGGAAGGACTCCGACAGACTCGAAGTAGCGTTGGTCGATGGCCGTGTGTGGTTCTCGGCCGATAATGGCGCTCCGTCGCAATCCGCGTTGATGACGCCTGGTGATGTACTCGTCGCTACGGCAATCGGAGTTTCAGTTACCAAGGAAACGCGCAAGAGGATCGGCGACGACTTGGCGTGGCGCAGCGGAATACTCGTATTCCGCGATACTCCGCTCGCTGAAGCTGCCCAGCAATACAATCGCTACAACCGGGAAAAGATCACGATCAGGGATCCGTTTGCCGCGGCTCACAGGATCAGCGGCGCGTTGCCCGCAACCAATACGCAGGAATTCGCGCACATTGCGCAGAAGTTTTTTGGATTGCATGTGAAGAGGGACGGTGACGAGATTGTGATCTCTCGCTGAAGCAAGGTTGGCCGCATCGAGCGGCGAGGAACGCCGTAACAGGGGTGAAAGAGAATGTTTTTCAAAATAAAGATGCCGTTGCTCGGCGCGGTTCTTATAACGACTGCGATTTCCACGGCGCACGCGCAAAATTTTAATATTCCGGGCGACGATCTCTCATCGGCTCTGCATGCGTTCACCACCCAATCTGGTGTTACGTTGGTTGCATCGAGCGCCGAAATCAAAGGACTCAAAACGCCTGGCGTCAAAGGCAACCTCTCCCCTGAAGAGGCGTTGACCAAGATTCTGCGTGGCACCGGTTTTGTGTACACGCGCGATGATGCAGGTGTCCTTGAAATAATCCGTCAGAAGTCTTCATCGCTTGAAATTGTTCCTCTGCAACTCGCGCAAGCGTCACCTCCGCCGCGTGCGTCGGTCGAAACCGTCACGGTCACTTCTTCGAAGCTCGGCGGTGCCGATGTGCAATCGATCCCGATTGCGATCACGGCGCTGTCGCAGGAGCAGCTCACTGCCACGCAAACGGCGGGTGGTCCGGATCTCGTGAAACAAGTGCCGAACCTGACCTTCACTAAAACAAACTTCACCGGTTACAGCATCCAGATTCGCGGCATCGGAACGCAGGCGATCTCTGTAACAACCGATCCCGCGGTAGCGGTCGCGATGAACGATATCCCGTTCATCCGCAACCACTTCTTCGAACAGGAGTTCTATGATCTTGGTCAGGCAGAAGTATTGCGTGGACCGCAGGGTACGCTTTACGGGCGCAATGCAACTGCAGGCGTTGTGAACCTTATCACTGCCAAACCTACAGACCAGTTCGAGGCGATGGCCTCCGGGGACATCGGCAATTACAAAAACCGACGCTTCGAAGCAATGATCAACCTGCCAATTGTCGATGATCGACTCGACATCCGCGTTGCCGGCGAGTGGACGAAGCGCAACGGCTACACAACCAACGAAAATACCGGCAATCAGGTCGACGGGCGCGATCTTTGGTCGGGTCGTCTGTCGATCGGCTGGAAGCCACTTCAAGATCTAAAAGTCAATTTCGTCTGGGAACATTTCTCCGAAGACGATGGTCGCATGCGCACCGCCAAGCAATTGTGCAAGCGGGATCCAGGTTCGCCGAGCGTGAACGGGGTGGTGCTACCGGCATCTGGTTCCGGGGGCCTACCAATTTGGGTCGTGAACCAAGCTTCGGTCAGCCAAGGATGCTTGCCTGCTTCTTTGTATTCATCTGAATCCTTTGAAGTTCCCAATGGCTTCTCTTTGCCCTACGTGGTCGCAGCATACCTCAGGGGGAATCTCGACCCACATTTCGATCCATATGCCAGCGCCAGTCAATCGTCGAATCTTCGCGTTATCGAGACCCAAATCGATCCTCATTACAAATCAACTAACAATACTGTAGAGCTGAACGCCGACTACAGCATCGTGCCGTCGCTTACCTTCACGTCTCAGACGGGATACAATCAGGATTTCCTGTGGTCGACGGAGGATTACAATCGGTTCAATACCTCACCAGGAATTTTCGTTCCTGGTGACAGCCATACTGGCAATCCCGCATTTGATGCGACATTAGTCAGTCCTGACGGCTATTTTTGCGATCCACAGCTAGGCTGCAGCAACAAGCTTGTAGCGCAGGATATTTCTCGCGAGCACGCATGGCAGTTGAGTCAGGAATTCCGGCTCAGCTCCAGCTTTTCCGGCCCGTTCAACTTCAGTGTCGGCGGAAACTATATGCATTACGAAACAGTCGAGGACTATCTGGTATTTATTAACACGCTAACAATGTTTTCTGCTGCAACCGGCGATACAAATACCCCTTGGGTGCCAGGTGTATCCGATAATATGGGCTGCATTAGAGCTGGAGGTTCGGGCACCGGCCAAGGTAGTAAAGGAACGCAATACAATAATCCCGGACTGGGTGCAGGGACACCCACACAAGTTTGCTATTATATAGACCCGAACTCCCTCGATAACTTGAACGATCAAGGACACAACTACTTTCTCAGTCGAAATCCTTATGTACTGAATTCTTACGCTGGCTTCGGAGAAACTTACTATAACGTCCTAAATGATCTGAAACTGACCGGCGGTGTCCGCTGGACTGAAGATCGCAAGCATTTCATCGACATTCCAAGCGAACTTTTGTCTAACGGCTATGGCTATGCCAGCACCGGAGTGGTTGATCAGCAGTGGGGCAAGTTTACAGGCCGCTTTGCTGCTAATTGGACACCCCAACTGGATTTCACAGATCAAACGTTGATCTATGGCTCTTATTCGCGTGGCTACAAAGCCGGCGGTGCCAATCCTCCGGGTGCTGTGATTTTCAGTTACAACGGCGGCGTGAATGGCATTCCAATCCATCCATTGACATTCGAACCCGAGTTCGTAAATGCCTACGAGATTGGTTCGAAGAACACATTGTTAGACGGTGCATTGACGCTCAACGGAGATGTATTTTTTTACGACTACAAAGGGTATCAAATCTCTGAAATCGTCGATCGCACCTCGATCAATTTGAATTTCGACGCGACAGTGAAGGGCGCTGAAGTCGAAGCAACATACGAACCACTCCCGGGCCTCAAATTCCGTTTTGCTGGGGGCTATGAACACACAAGACTAGCCGACGGCTCTCAGGCGGTTGATCTGATGGATCGCACGGCCGGCCGACCTGGCTGGGTTGTGATGAAACCATTCGTCTCCGAACCATCCAACTGCATCTTGCCGGCGTACGTCGTTGCAGCAGCGGTTCAGGGCTATTTTCAAGGAAGCACCGGCAATCAAGGCGTGTCAATGTGCGACTACGCCTATTTGCAACACGTAGATCCTTTGACATTGGCTCAGTATGTCGATCATCCAGATCCAAGCAGCACAACAGGCGCAATTCTGTCTCGGATCACCCCGGCCTATCCCGGTTTTGATCCACTGAGCGTAGATCCAAATGCCCCGGCCGACGTCAACAACGGGCTGGGATTGCCAGGAAACAATGGCGCCGGGTTCTCGAAAGATCTGAAGGGCAACGAACTTCCCAACGCACCGCCATTCACCGTTTCCGTGTCTGGCGACTATACGGTGCCTATCACGACGGATTGGGCGGGTACTTTGCATGTCGATTATTATTGGCAGGATTATTCATGGGCGCGTGTTTTTAACGACAGTCCATATGACCGTCTGCGCGGTTACACCAATGTTAATCTGGCGCTAGTGCTGACAAGCCAGAACGGCTGGCAGTTGATGGGTTATCTCAAGAACCTATTCGACACGACTGCTATAACGGGAGCATTCCTGAACAGCGACGATTCCGGCCTGACGACCAATGTGTTCCTGACGGACCCACGGTTGTTTGGTGTTCGCGTGACCAAGAATTGGTGAGCGCCATGCCGATGACAAAATTCGTGGTCGCAAATGTTGCCAGCCATCTGGGGGGAATTTCGCTATGAGCGAATTGTTAAACGCCTATGACAATCAAAGTCGGTTCCAAGAACGCCTCCTCGCGACTGTTTCTTCCTTGATACTAGCGGCCTATGCCGGTTCCCCAGAAAGAGCCATGGCAGATGAGGATAGCCGGCCCACGGTCTGGATTGAGGTGGGTGGACAGATGGAGGCTCTCCAAGGGCTACCAGACACCTTTGTGGCACCCTTCATGTTTAAGTCGCCGACCCCCGTACCGTATGGAGGTGGCGCCTTCGTAGGGTTGCAACGGGATCGGCAAACGACGTTTGGTGAAGAGGGAAATGTAACTTTTCGGCCCAAAGGGTCAGATTGGCTCTTTTCGATCGGTGCCCGATACGGGCGCGTAGGCGGAAAGCGGCATGTTCACCAGCAAACGAGTGGGAAATTGCTTGCGAGCGCCAGCGGAAACAAAATCTATGCACCGAAGTATGCAAGAGCGTTCGCGGATACGCAATTTCACTATAGCGAAAGCCACACTGTCCTCGATTTCAATGCGGGGAAAGACGTGGGTATTGGATTGATAGGAAACTATGGGACATCCGAGGTAAGTGCAGGTATCCGATTTGCGCAATTTTCCAATAAATCCACCCTCGCGATCACCGCTCGCCCTAGCGTGGAAATACACTACCTCGGTGCTCTTCCGGTATTTTCGGCCTGGAATCAGTATTCGCTGTCGGCCAACAGAACGCGAAATTTCAAGGGCGTCGGACCGTCTCTTGCCTGGAAAGGCTCGGTGGCCCTCTTCGGTGAGCCTGGCTCTAGTGAACTTTCGCTCGATTTGGGCGCTGATGCGTCGGTTCTGTTCGGACGACAAAAGGCGATCGTTCATCACAAGACAACAGCCGGTCATGTGGATAACAAGTATCAATCTTTCTACGTACCGCTGTACCCGACGCGCGATGTGCCCAGCTCAAGATCCCGTTCTGTTGTCATTCCCAATCTTGGCGGCACGGCCGGTATATCGGTGAAGTATTTTGACGCGAAACTGAGCTTTGGCTATCGAGCCGACTTTTTCTTCGGGGCGATGGACGGTGGTATCGATTCTGCAAGAAGAGATAACGTCGGCTTCTACGGCCCATTTGCTACAGTGAGCATAGGCTTGGGTGGGTAGGTGTTCATCGGGGCGGAGCACGATGCAGGGCGGCGGGGCGATCCGCCGCCCTTTTGTTTTGAAGGTAATATTGAGTCGGAGAAAAGCGCCGACGCGAGAAATGTCCTTAAGTTTGGAGAAAACTCATGGAATACGTTCTTCAAGCCTTTCTGGATGAGCTTGAACTCGCAGGCAACATCCATCAGCTTCGAAATGTTCTGACTGCCGTTGCTGTCGGCATAGGGCTCGGTAGCTACGCGTATATGGCTCTGGCAAATTCTCCATCAAAACGTCCCAGGCTGATTTCCAGCTATGACACCCGCTGGACAGATCACTATTTAGCCAAGCGATACGAGCAACGTGATCCCGTCATCGTGCGATCCTTGCACGATCCGAAGTCTTTCGAGTGGGGACCGGACACGGTTTGGTCTGGAACATCAATATGGGCCCGCAATTTCTTTCACGAAGCAGCCAGCTTTGGGATTCATGCGGGACTAACGATTCCCATGGGTCTCTGGCAGGGTGGACGTGCCACCCTGACCTTCGCCACTGATTGCCGCAGCGAAATCCTCAGTGCCATCCGCCATTTTACGGGCGAACTTCGTATGATCGCCTATAGCTTTCACAAGCAGGTCCATAACCTGTTTCATCCGAGCTATGTCATCGAAGGCGTTTCTTTCAGTCTGCGGCAGGTACAGTGCCTGGAATGGCTCGCTAGAGGCAAAACCATCGAAGAAACAGCGATGTTGCTCAAAGTCAGACCGTCCACAGTCAAGCAGCATCTACAGATCGTCCGTGAGAAATTGGGCGTCCACACCAGCGCACACGCGGCAATGTTTCTCATCGAACTGAAACGCAATAGGGATCGTTCCTGACACCTATCCGCCGATCAGCGGAATGATTCCACCCCCGATAAAGGTCTCCATGGCGCTGCAACCGTCATGTGGAGACCGCCGTGCTGCAGCTCATCACGCCGGATTGTTACAGAGAGTTCGCCGACGACCTCGCCGATATGCACAAGATGCGATGCCGCGTTTTCAAGGATCGCATGAATTGGGATGTACAGGTCTCAGACGAACTCGAGATTGACCAGTACGACGCCCTACATCCAACCTATCTGCTTCTGCGCGATCACGACGCCGGTATCACCGGATGCGTCCGCCTGCTTCCGACCACCGGCCCGACGATGTTGCGCGACACGTTCCCGATGTTGTTGGGAAACGCTGCCATGCCAGCATCTGAGGATGTCTGGGAATCGAGCCGCTTCGCCCTGGACGTTCCAGAAATCGCCCCAAAGGGTGCCCGCGGCCTTGCCGTCGGCACCTACGAACTGTTCGCGGGAATGGTCGAATTCGGTCTCGCCAAACGGCTGAAAGAAATCGTTACCGTCACCGATACACGCATGGAACGGCTTTTGCGCGCTGCCGGCTGGCCGCTTCATCGGATCGGCGTGCCGACACAGATCGGCAACACTCAGGCCGTCGCAGGCTATCTCGAAGTCTCACGGCAAGCTCTTCAACGCACTCGAACTGGCGGCGGCTTCAAAGGTCCGGTCCTTTGGTCTCCCGTCGTCCCGATGCCGTGAGGGTGCCATGAGCGGGGAAGAGTCTATTTCGTTGCCCGACTGGTCGCGTGACGAGCCTTACGCCTACACCGAACGCCTTTCCGGCCCACAATGGGCCTGGGAATTCCTGAGACGTAACCCAGAATTCCGCACCGACTGGCGAGCAGCCCAACTCGAATACGGCCTTTCCGGATTTGACCCACCGGTGACCATGATGGTGTCGCAATACGACACTCCGATGCTCTCAAAATGGGGATTGCTCTATTGCACGTCCCCCAATGAAGATGCTCGGACAGCCGCCGCGTTTTGGAATCCCGATCTCTGCTCCACAGTCTTGCGGCTCAAGGGATTTCCAGTGACTGAGAAAATCGACGCCACGCCGTTCGTGCTCGATGACCTCAAATGCCCTTCCATGTTGCTCGAAATTCCCAACGGAGGGCAGCATCTGCTTTTTATGGATGAGGGAAGGCGATTGCAGCTTGCCATAGAAGGTGCCGACGTGATGCGGCCGGTGCGCCTGTTGATGGACGGAGCGCCGGAAAAGGATCTCGCTCATTCACAACTGGCGGCCCTGCGGTGTCTCAGCGATCTGCGGCTGTCGGGAAGGCTGTACGATTCCCATATCGAGCGGGGCCGGGGACCGGAGCGATTACACCTGGTCCTTCGAATCCTCGACGCTAACCTTTCCGGGGCCACACGCGACGAAATTGCCAGGAAGCTCTTTGCCGATGAATATCTCGATGAAGGATGGTCCGGGGCCAATCAGTTGTTGCGAGACCGTGTGAGACGGGCGATCTATCGCGGCCGTGCCCTGATGCGCAAAGCCTATCGAACACTTTTGGCGTAGTGGCTGCCCCTTTTAGGTCAGCGGATATTCCGTCATGAACCGCTTGAAGTCGTCTTTTTCTTCAAGGAAGCGTGCTCGCAGGATGTGGCTTTCAAGGCATGTGACGGCTCGTTCGCGATCCGCTTCGGGATCGATGTGAAGTACATCGGCGCATAGTTCGTCGATCAACGCGCCCTCATCGATGGCATCGATCAATTCGAGATAGAGCAAGAAATGCTCTCTGTCGTATGGCGTCACATCCTCCGACGTAGGGGCAAGATCGGCCAGATTCTTCGAAGACATTGGCGGCCTCAAAATAGTCGCCGCCGCGTTAAAGGGGACCTGGCAGCCGGAACGTTGGATCCCTCGCGTGCGAAGGCACGGCGCCTTTGGGCCTTTCGACCTTGGACATAGCGCCGAGCGCCCGGCCCTAGGCCAGGCACGCAATGAGGAGATCCAATTCCCCCTGAGCGGATTTACGCTCAGGGCTTTAGAATCTCAGAATTCAGTCGGTTTCGCAACGAATTTGCCGACGCACGGGCGGGCATAGGTGCCGAAGCTCTTCAGCGGAGGCGGGCGGTCGACGCTCCCTGTTTAGGCGGACCACGGCGGGCTGCAACCGCCCCGAAGAGGGGCGGTCTCCCGCCAAACGCTCCGCCCTTCGGGTGCAGCCCGCCTTCTTCGGCCCGCCTGACGGTCGCTTGTTCCGCCCGCCCGCCGCTATCGAAGATATGTTGTTGTAGGTCGGAGTATGAGGCTATGCCTATGCTGAATTTCCGACACCTGAAATGCAGTTGGGCTTCATTTGGAAGCGGTGATCGGATTCTGTTTCCGAGCGCCAACCGTACAGGCTGCGGTCTCTCGCGTGGCGAATTTCCCGTATCGCGATCTTAGCCCTGCGTCTCGCTCCGATTTTTCAGACATATAGGTCACCGCAATCCGATGCGGTGAACCGATGGATACAGAAGAAGACGACCACAACGCCCGTGCAGCAACGGCGCGCAAGGGAAGTCCTTTCCTGAACACGGCACAGGCCGCGCACTATCTGTGCATTTCCAGACGCACGCTGGAAGATTTGCGCCATCGCGGAGAAGGGCCTCCAGCTCGCAGGCACGGCCGCCAGGTGCGCTATCACATCGCCGATCTCGATGCGTGGTCGGCAGCTCACAACGAGAAGGACAAGACACCTCGAAAGCGGAAATCCAATGCGCCGTCACGATCGTAGATACCGGCTGCAGGTCGTGTTGACAGCGCGCGGCATGGGCTCTGTCGCCGCCGCATTCGCGCTCTGCGGCTATCTCGTAACACCCTCGGGCACGCCAGATCTCGCCCGCATCGTATGGAATGTGAGCGCCAGTGCCCCCATCGGCCTCTACGCTGTCCGCCATGATCGCGCCTTCATGCGCGGCGATCTTGTCCTGGCTATTCCTCCGCCAAGCGTCGCGAAATTCGCCATGCAGCGCGGTTATCTGCCGGCCGGCGTGCCGCTGGTGAAGCGCATCGCCGGCATGGCGGGCGATACCGTTTGCGCGCAGGGGAACAGCATATTCATCGACGGTCAATTTGTGGCCGCGCGGCTTTCGACCGATGGCAAGGGGCGACCGTTGCCGAGTTGGCAGGAATGCCGGACGCTCGATCAGGGCGAAGTTTTCTTGCTCATGGAAGGCGTCCGAACGTCCTTTGACGGGCGGTATTTTGGTCCGACGAATATCTCCCAGATCGTCGGCAATCTGGAGCCCATATGGACCGGTTGAAGACATTTGGCCTCTGCGCGCTGCTGGCTTCAGCGCCCCAGACAGCTCAAAATTGCGCGCCGGTTGAGCATGTTTCATCGCTGCTGATCGACCGTTGGCAATCCGAAATCACCAACGCGTCTCAGCGTTTCGATGTTCCAGAAGACTGGATTCGCGCGGTTATGAAACAGGAAAGTGCGGGCCTCATGACGCTCAACGGCCAGCCAATCACTTCGCGCGCAGGCGCGATGGGCCTCATGCAGCTCATGCCCGGAACGTGGTCCGAAATACGGGATCGCTACGGCCTGGGCAACAATCCATTCGATCCGCACGATAACATTCTCGCGGGCGCAGCCTATCTCCGCGAAATGTACGACCGCTACGGTTACCCCGATCTGTTTGCTGCTTATCATGCTGGCCTTGGCAGCACGGATAGGTTTCTCGCTGGTCTGGAACCGTTGCCGGAGGCCACGCTCAGCTACCTCGAAAGCATCGTTCCGGGAGTCGAAATCACTCAATTTTTGATCCGAAATCCCATCTCGAAGCCCAGGAAATTGAGTCCGAATTCGCTGTTTTTCATGCGGTCGGAGAGTGAAATTTCATCGCGGCAACCGTCAAAACCGAACTTGAAATCCGCAAAATCCGAGTCGGAAAGCGGTGAAATTCACCGCAAAAATGCTCCCGGACAGATCGTCGAATCTGTTTACGGCAGGAGCGATTTGTTCGTGCCTCTCACGGAGCCCGCGCGATAGCGCATTCACGGAATTCCCGGAAAGCTTAGAGATTTGTGCAGGGCGGTAGCAAAAATTTTGGAGGGCAAGATTGAAGGCTTGATGTCTGCGATTCATCAAGCGGTTGTCTGCACATCTCTATTCTTGATGTCACGGTGGAGAGGCGTAGCAGCACGATTTGCCAAACATCTGATACGCAACGAAGGGATGGCATCATTCGCTATTTTGCACGTAGCGCGGTTCAATCGCACCGGCGTTGTGCGCGTGTTATTGCGATGAAGGGTGACGAGTTCGAACCGAAGCTGGGACGTGGAAGGCCACCGCGCCAGCGAAGCTATGCGCAACGCGTGTTACATAGTGCGGCGAAGGTTGGTGTGCGTGCAGGCAAATCCAATCGCCGTTTCAACGGCAGCCGTATCGGCAGAGGTTCAGGCGTCGGCCGCGTGCTGGCCTCACGCGATAAGTATTCGGCCTTCAGGTCACGCAGGGTCGTCGTACAAGCCCGGATCGTGAACCTCGTGGGCAAGGGCCTGGGCGGAGCGCGCGCCCATCTGCGTTACATCCAGCGCGATGGTGTGACCCGCGAGGGCGAGCCGGGCTCACTGTATGACCGCGAGAACGATAGGGCGGACGGAAAGGTGTTTATCGAGCGGGCCGAAGGAGACCGTCACCAGTTCCGGTTCATCGTCTCGCCGGAGGACGGGAACAAGTATCAAGACCTCAAACCCTTTGTACGCCGTCTCATGGACCGCATGGAAAAGGATCTGAACACGCGGCTCGATTGGGTAGCAGCCGATCACTACAACACCGGTCACCCGCACAGCCATGTCATCGTCCGGGGCAAGGACGACACCGGCAAAGACCTCATCATCGCCCGCGAATACATCACCCACGGGATGCGAGAGCGCGCCGCCGAGATCGCCAGCCTCGATCTGGGGCCGCGGTCCGACCTGGAGATTCTGGACCGGCTGCGCCATGAAGTGGAGCAGGATAGGTTCACCAGCATCGACCGCAATCTGCTCCGTGCGATGGACGCCGATCGGATGGTGGCAGCGGCGGGAGACGAGCCGTTCGATCAAAGCTTGTGGGCAGGGCGGTTGCAGAAGCTGGGCCGCCTAGGGCTGGCAACCGAGATCGAGCCGGGCCGCTGGCAACTGTCGGAGAATTTGCAAGCCACGCTCCTCCAGATGGGCGAGCGTGGCGACATCATCCGCACTATGCAGCGCGACTTGGCGCGGGGCGGGAGGGCATCGGCAGACTATGCAATTTACGATGCGGACGATCGCCATACCGGAAGGCTTGTTGGGCGTATGGCGGCGCAGGGGATTTCGGACGAGCTGCACGACCGCCGTTATCTGATCGTGGATGGCACCGATGGTCGCGCGCACTACGTCGATTTGGGGCTGATTGATCCGGCAGGGCTACCCGCCGACGGTGGGATCGTCGCCATCACGCCGATTCGTGCCACTGCGAAACAGGCTGACCACAACGTGGCTGAGATCGCTGCCCGCAACGACGGCATCTACGACATCGCGGTCCACACGAAAATCGATCCACGAGCGAACCCGGATTTTCTCATGGCTCATATCCGCCGCCTGGAAGCGTTGCGGCGCGCTGGTGTGGGTGCGGAGCGGCAGGCGGACGGGACGTGGACGATTTCACCCGATCATCTGCAACAGGCAGGGCGGTACGAGCGAATACAGGCACGCTCTCGTCCGGTGCAGGTAGAAACGCTTTCGCCGCTCCCACTGGAGCGACAGGTTGGGGTCGAGGGTGCGACCTGGCTGGATCGCGAGTTGGTCAAGCCATCCGGTTTTGAAGTTCGCGGTGCAGGATTCGGGCACGAGGTTCAGGAGGCTTTGAACCGCAGGCGGCAATGGCTGATTGCGCACGGCTTCGCCCAGGAAGAAAACGGGCGCGCGATCTATCCCACCGGCATGATCTCGGAACTACAACGCCGGGAACTGGCGAAGGAAGGAGCAAAGTTCGCTCGCGAACGAGGTTTGCCTTATGCCGAAACTGCCAAGGGCGATCATGTCTTCGGTGTCTATCGCAAGCGCGTTGACCTCGCGAGTGGACGCTTCGCGCTCATCGAAAACGGCCGTGAGTTGAGCCTCGTACCCTGGCGGCCAGTGATCGAAGATAGCATCGGGCGAGAGGTTTCCGGGACCATGCGCGGCGACACGATTTCCTGGACACTCGGCCGTCAGCGCAGCGGACCATCGATCTCGTAATAACTTTGCGGCAGGGCGCGGTGCGACCGTAGAGGGCAGTGATTGCCAAAATCGGGTTACAGGCCAATCCTCTGGCGCATGAGGTTTGTGCTCACCAGAGGTTGCCGTGAAGAAGAACCGCCATTGCATCTATCTCGAACCCAAACTCAGCGATCGGTTGACCGCCTTGGCCGAAAAGCCTGGGACCACAATATCCAACCTGATCGGCGATGCACTACGCGCTTACTTCGAGCGTCAGGGTGGCGATGAGCTCGAAGACCGCTTCAAGGCACGTCTCGACACCATCACCATGCAGCTCAACCGGATCGAACGCGATCAGCGGATTGATCTTGAAAGTCTGGCGCTGTGGATTCGCTATCAGTTGACGCTTTCCAATCCCATGCCGCCGGGGCAATTCGCGGCGTTGCAGGCAATAGGCGCCGAGAGGTTTCAGAAGTTCATTGAGGAAGTCGGGCGAAGAATCGCGAACGGGGGAGGGATCGGAACTGAGGTGATGAAGAGCGCGAAGCCGATTTCGTAGCGAGGGTTTGCTGCTTCTTCAAGGCCGCCATAATCGATTGCTACGGCGTATCCTGGCGTGCAGCGCTTGCGCCCTCCTGATCCAGTTATCCCGCCTCTGCCGGAATTTAAAGTGACTGACAATTCGCTGCCGTGAAACTCATCGCCCATGGGCGTCAATTTCGATTGTGAGTTTCCATTTAAGTGGTGCCATCCCTGCAATAGGCTAACGAAGCGAGACTTCGAGTTGTGACTTACGTTCCTCCCAGTCCGGCATCACGCTTGTTACAAAGCTCTGCCATTTAGCCCCATGGTCGCTGTAAAAGGCGTGAGCTAATTCATGACAAATTACGTAATCTATCAGATCAGCACTGGCTCGCACGAGATCAACATTAAGCGCTATATTTCCATTGGGCGTATAGCTGCCCCACCTTTTGGTCATCCGGCGAACGATCAAACGGGGACGCTTCAGTCCTCTTCGCTCGAATGGCGGAAGCATTGCCGTCAAGCGAGCAGAGAAAATCGAGCGGGCTTCGATAACATAATATGCATTGAGGAGTCGTCGGCAATGTGCAGCATCATTGGGCTTGCGGGCACCGATGATAAGCCGAGCACCTTCGATCCGCACAAAGGGTTCGGCTGCCAGTTCGACTGCCAGCCGATAGGGTCGGCCAGAAAAAAGGTGCGTTTCTCCAGAGAGGTAGCAGCGTTCAGGAGTAAATGCTGGTTCAGCCCGCATCCGGTCCAACTCTCGGAATATCCACTGACCTTTGCGGCGACACCGAAGTGCGATGGTCTCAGGCGAGGCATTGCCTGGAGCAATCACTGTGACTCGCCCACGGGGATCGATTTGGATTTTAAGAACCCGCCGATCGGTCCTGATAAGTTTCGCCAATATCTCTCGTGAACCCCAAGATATCGCTATATGGTCTGCATCGAAGTGCCTATTTGAATCGCTCATTGTGCCAACCGGACACGTGCTGAGGCAAGCACATCATCGACAATCGTGTCCAGTACGGCAGGATCTATTATCAGCCCTCGCTTTGCTCGTAACTGTTCAAAGAAAAAATCGTCCACTTCGTTCCGAATCGTGTTTTCGACATCGCGATCATACTGCCAGCCGACCTTTCGTCGACGTTGAATGATCTTACTCAATTCGAGAGCAATATCGGCGGCCAATTCCGGGTCGGCAAGACCGACGGCTTCAAGGTTCCTATGGGCCAGTCCCCAAAACACTTGAGCGTGACTATCGCTGCGAACGTGGGCAGGCGGCTGCTCGCTGTCATCCTGCCGATTTTGAACCTTGTCCCGAAGCTCGCGTATCTTCGCGAGATAGGCCAATTCATCGATCCGGCCCTTGTGGAAATCGGCTATCGTGGTCTGAATCAGTTTCGAGAATTTCTCGAAGAAGATCGGATCCTCGTCCCACTTTTCTTCAATGGACCGGACTAGCTGATGGGCAATCGTGTCCGCAATCGATGCATCCGTTTCGACCGTCTGCTTCCGGCGAGCCTCGATGACGATATCGTCGAAAATATTCAGAGGTTCGACTATACCAATTACCTCTCGTGAAACGACATGTCGGTCAAGTAAATGACGGACTCGCTTCTCGTATTCCCGCCAATCCACGCGTTCACCGTAGCGCAGGCTCACGGAAGCCCTGAGTGACGTAAATCGCCCCAGATCATCCTTCCAGCGTTTAAGTAAGTCCGGCTTGGTGCCCTCGACGAAATTTGGGGACGCCAGCGCAACGGTGAACGTGCGCGAAAATTCGGAAAGACGTCGGTAGAAATCGGCTCTTACTTCTTCTTCTGAGAGAAGACGAGCGTAGGCCTCCGCGTCGAATGTGTTCGAAACTCTCTTGAAGATATCCAATAGCGCCGCGTGCGCCGCCGGAACCTTCGCGGCTTCATCCCGGATCGCCGTAACACTCTGAGCGATGTCTTCTTCGCTGAACCCTTGGAGAGAGTCGTAGCTCGCCAGCGCATCAGCGAGATCCTTCAGAATGCCATTGTAGTCGATGATAAAGCCGAATGGCTTCTCGGGCGCTCCCTCTTCGTCGAACACGCGATTGACGCGCGCGATAGCTTGAAGGAGCGCGTGTTCCTTCAAGCGGCGAGCGAGATAGAGGACGGTGTTTCTGGGAGCGTCAAAGCCGGTCAGCAGCTTATCGACCACAATGACAATGTCGGGATCAGCCGGTCCCTTGAATTTCTCGATAATGGTCTTGTTGTAGGCCTCCTCGCCGCCGTAGCGCTCCATCATCTTGCGCCAAAAGGACCGGACCAGATCGTCGTCGGATTCATCGACCTCGTTTTCGCTTTCGCGCATTTCCGGTGCGGAGATGACAACCTCCGTGGTCACCACGCCGAAGGTGTCGAACAGCTTCTTCAGCTGGATGGCCGCCCGCTTTGAAGGAGCTGCCAGCTGTCCCTTAAGCCCAATTCCCTTGAAGTTGGGCGCGAAATGCTGGCCTACATCGAAGGCGATGGATTGAAGGCGCGATTCGATGCCTTCAATTTCCTTCGCGCGACTCATCTTGCGCTTTAGGTCGGCCCGCTCGTCGTCGGAAAGATCGCGCGTGTGAATTTCGAACCAGCGGTCAATCTGGCCTTCATCGACATCGGTAACGACTTCGCGGCCCTCATAGAGAAGCGGCACGACGGCCTTATCCTCGACCGCGTTGCGCATCGAATAGGAAGGCTGGACCAGCTCGCCGAACTTGGCGAAGGTGCTTTTCTCCTTCTTCGCAATCGGTGTCCCGGTGAAGGCGATGAAGCACGCATTGGGCAGCACCTCGCGCATGCGCGCATGCAGGCTGTCGAGATTGCCGTACTGGCTCCGATGGCTCTCATCGACGAGGACAAATATGTCGGCCGAGTTGTCGGCAACACGCCGCTTGTTCAATCCGGCTCTGAACTTATGAATGACGGTCGTGATGATGGGTGTTTTATTTTCGATCAGCGAAAGCAGGTGCTCGCCCGTGGCCGCTCGCTTGGGTTCCTGCCCGGTCGCCTTGAAGGTCTTCGATATCTGATCGTCGAGATCGGTCCGATCCGTGACGATGACGATTCGCGCCGCTGGTGCCTGCATCGCGATGGCTTTGGCCAGCATTACCATTGTCAGGCTCTTGCCCGAACCTTGGGTGTGCCAAACGACGCCGCCCTTGCGCCTGCCTTTCGCATCCTTCTCTTCGACGCGCTTCAGCAGATTTTCGACGGTTATGACCTGCTGATAACGGGCCACCTTCTTTTGCGGTCCGTCGAACAGCATGTAGCGCCGCAGGAGCCGGATGAACCGTTCGGGGCGGCACAGCCCGACCAAGGTTTCATCGAGGGGCGTGACGAAGCGGTGCTCCTCCATCAGGCCATTGTGGCGCTTCATATAGGGGGCGAAGTCGGGTGCGATACGCTTGCCTTCGACGCTATCGAGCGGTCGGTTGACGACCTCCGAGATGAAGTCCGCCGTGTCCTCCTTCTCTTTCCACACGCTCCACAATTTGCGCGGCGTTCCTACCGTGCCGTAGCGCGGATCGTGGCTATTGGCGGCAATCAGGAGTTGCGCCGAATAGAAGAGAGCTGGTACGCCTTCGCCGGTCTTCTGGTTGCGGATTTGCTGGCTGACTCCTTGCTCCGAGGAGACATGCGAGGCTTTGACCTCAATGACGCCAAGCGGAATTCCGTTCACGAAGAGCACGAGATCGATGCGGATCGTCGGTCCGCCAGCCTCGCTTACCGTGTATTCGCTCGTCACCTGAAAGGTGTTGGCCCGCCAGTCGTCCCAGTCGATGAATTTGAACGGCCACTCGCGCGCGGTCGCGCCGAGTGTCTGCGGCAGGGCGATGCCCAGCATCAAGTCATCGGTCATGCGCTCATTGGCGCGGACGACGCCCTCGGGAATACGGTCGGCCAAGCGGCGAACGGCGGCGTCGATATTGGCTTCCGAGAACGAATGAGCCCGCCCGTCGTGCTGGATGCGGTTGATGCGGGCAAGATCGGCGCGAAGCTGCGATTCGAGGAAGGGAAGGGTGCGCCGTCCGTCGCGCCACTGGTCCCCTTCGGCGCGGGTTACATAGCGCCAGCCGCAATTGACCAGCGTATTGAGAGCCTGAAGCTGTGCGCCGCCTGCCTCAGAGGTAGTGAACTGAGGGGAGGAGGTCATGACGCGCCTCCCGCCGCAGCGGCAGGTTTCGGCCCACGCTTCGCCTTCTTCGTGGTGGGGGCCGGTTTGGCGATCCAAGCAAATGCGCATTTGAAGCCAAGCGCGCGAAGCTCGTTGGCGGCCTGTCTGAATGTGACCAGGCTAAAGAACGGCAGCCGGTTGGCACCCGTTCCTGCACCCGAGCATAGAACCGCATACACAACGAGATAGTCGCTTTCTTTGAATGGCGTGGTGGCGTCGGCGATAAGCGCGTCATACCCGGTGAGACCGAGCGCCGCTTGTTCGGTCGTAATCGTTGCGCGAAGGGCGTTGCGAAACAGGCCATCGACCTTCAGGACTCGCGCGGAGACGGTCCCTTGATTGAAAAGATGGCTGAGACGCGAAGAAGAGGTCTGATCCTTTACATGGATGAGCGCGCGTTGATCGGACAGGAAATCGCATGTCTCGATAGGATATGAAGCTCCGGTCGGCTTCACCAATTTGCGGTCGAGACAAAGCAGGCCGTGGCCGCCAGTTGCGACCCGCTTGTTGTAAGTTTCCTCATTATCATTCGCGTGCGCAGGCGGCATGGTATGCGCTGTCACACCGGCAAAGAAAGCCTCCACTTCAGCCGCCAAGGTCTTGTCGATGCGATACCAGCGATCTGCCGAGAGAACGTATTTTTCACTGTTCAAATCGGTGTCGAAGACGAGGCACTCCTTGATCCGCCAACTCTGGCCGTCATCCTTGCCTTCGTCATTGCACTCATGAACCTTATGACCGGCTAAATGCTCCTGAAGAAAGGCCGTAATGCCTTTCTCTTTCAGGTCTGCGACATAGCCGCTGATCTCAAGATCGGTGTGAATGTTTGAACCGTTGAAACCCTTGTACCGGATATGGCGTGCCTTCTCAGGGTCGTAAATGACCGGGTAGGCGAGGTGCAGCGTATCGGGGATTGCCGCCGACAGCGCCGTGTTGAGCGCCGCTACAAGAGTATTGTCGAGCTGTTCGATCAGCGTCTTGTCGCGAACATGTTTGATCTGGTCGATCCACGCGAAGTTGGTTTTGTAATCCGTCTTGCCGAAGGCCGCGAAAGCATCGGCGCAGACTTGCGGCAAGTCTGAAACCTCCATCTCTTTGGTGATCGACAGGCCATCGCTGCCAGCGACACGCGAGGCGAATGCGGAGTTCTTGGGCTCGCCCGCGAGACCGCGCACGATGTCACGCTCGATATCGATGCTGAAGGCTGTCTGATCGGACCGGCGCGCAGTCTGAGTTCGGCGTGAAGTCGTGTTTTCGTCCGGCGTGCGAATGTCGGCGCTGCGAAGCTTGTCCGGATCGACCGTATTGAGAACCACACGAAGGCCAAAGTCCTGTTCGAAGGCGTCGGGATCGAGCTTCACATGCCCCAGCCCGAACGACACCGCGAACCACCGGCCGGAGGCCTGAACAAAGACAAGTCCGTAAGCCGTGGAATTATGGAGTTGAGCCTTCTCCTCCGTGGTCAGATCGAGAAAGCGCGACCACTTCGGCGCGCCGCCGCCAATGGTGTCGAGGGCAATTTGCGCGCCTTCCAGCTTTGCCCATGCCGAGAGGGTGACGCCGTCCCGAATGCTGTCCGCCGGTTCCTTTCCAGCCCGCAATAGCCTGATGGAGAGCGTCTGAGATTTCTTCGTCATGCCGCACCTCCTACGCGGGCGGCCCGAGGCGTGAGCGTCTGGTCATCGAACCGCGCGTCGAGTCGCCATTCGCCGGTGAGGAGCTTTTGCAATAGCCCACGCTTTTGCGTGCGAAAATGCTTGAGTTGAACTGCCAGATTATTTAGGGCCGACTCTAGAGCGCTTGCTGTCTTCGCGATTGCGATCTGGCGGACCATTTCGGGGATGAGTATTTTTTCGTCCTTAACGATACTACCGCTTAGGTTTGGTTGCCCTGACCCTTGTACCTTCCGCATCAAGGATGGAATGACCGTCAATACCGCGTAGTACAAATATTCAGAATCGATCATCGTTTTGTTAGGAACAAGAGCAAGAACCGCTTGATTGGTTGTAGCGTCGATCCCCAAGCGACCAACTTGGCCAGCGTTTGCTCCGTACATCGCAATCAAAGTGCTGCCCTTTGGCACCCATTTTGCGCTCGATGCTGCGAGTCCCGCTTCAGTCAACGTCTCTTCTGTGCTGGCTATGTGTGTTGATTCAACCTCCCCTGATTTCACCCAAGGAATGCTGCCTCCATAGAAGTCTTGTCCGCCCCTATCGGGCGTGCCACCAGCAAAACAGTCTGCAACATCTCCGATCGCGAAAGGTCTCCACTCATTCCCGTTAAGACGCCCGGAGTTGGGAGTTTCAAAGAGGAGTTTTGAAATCCGCGACTGACGTTTTTTGTGAGCGGCGATCAGGCGTTCGGTCCGATCGATGGCCCGATCCCACGCATCGAGCACGGCCACGATGCGCCGTTGCTCAGGGAGCGGGGGAATATCGAACTCCCAATCAAGCCAGTCCTCAAGTCGGAACACGAGCTTTTCGACATGCACGCCGACGCTCGAATGAAAGCATGTCTCTTGGAAATAGACGGAATGCGAGAGGGCGTTCAAAAAGCGAGGATCGAGCGCATCGGATGTGTGGAAGGCCGTATATTCATTCGAGACAACAGCCCTATGCAACCCCGCAGGTACAACGCCGCAAGCTCCGTGGGAAATCTGCCGGTTGGAGATCAGAAAGTCGCCTGTCTCGACATAGAACTGCGTCTTCGTTCTGATTTGATCGCCGCGTAAAATCTCGCGCGCGACAATGCCGCCACGGTTCCGCTTGGCCGTGACGAGTTGATACGTTTCGGCATTGACGAGCTTGACGGGTCTCTCAACCCTGCGAAGAAGTTCGCCCAACGGAAAGCGTGTCCACCCCTTTGGGGTCACGCCAAGCTTCGGAATACCCGCTTGAATGCTCGGCGGGTAAGCGCTCGGATTCTCGATATCGGCGATTTCCGTATCGTCGTTCATGTCGCACCGCCGCCGCCAATTCGGCGCTTGCGCCAATCACCATACGTCTGGCCGGTGGTGGCGTGACGCCAGTAACGGTTGCCGCTGACATTGCCGCCATAGACGACACCGGCCGCACCGGAAGGCGAGTCGAATGCCGCGTCTGCCGTGAAGCGGAGGAACTTGCTATCGTCCGCTGGCGTAAGAATGCCATCGGCGATGAGCTGGGCGCGGCGGCGTTTCAGTCCTTCGCCGCAGCTTGGCACTTCCTGCGCCTTGGCAATCGAACCGGCCAGGACGACAAACTCGTCACTGGCCTCGCGCGCCTTCGCATCCGTCCCAGATTCTGTGAAGAGGAAGAGCGCATCCTGACTTGCCGCTAGAGGGGGTGTTCCCCGCTCGCCGGCTTCAGCCCAGTTCGGCGCGCCTGCTTCTTGACCGGCCGGTCGCAACACATCAAAGCCCAGAACAGGCAGCAGGATTTCGATTTCATCGAGCACCCGCTCCATGTCGGCGATTTCCGGCTCCGGGAGGCCCTTGAACGGCGGCTCCGTGCCATTCACCAGCTTGGCTCGGCCCGCACCACGAATGGCTGCGATGATCCGGCTTTCGAGATATCGCCCATGCGCCTTGGTGAGGTTCTCATCCTTGGAAACGATCAGTACCGCGCGGGTGAAAAACTCTTTCGCTTCATCCGCATCGTGGGCAGCGAGCCGCGTCTTCACCTGATCGCCTTCGCCGACATAAACGAGCTGGCGTCCGGGCAAATCAGGGTCCGGTCCTACGAGCAGATAGACACCCGTGCGGGTCGCCTCTTCCCGGCGGATCAGTTCCGGCAGCGCCGTGCGCGAGGCCACCGCCGCCCGGACCGACGACACCCCAAGCTCTGCCGTGATGACGCCGGACGGCGTGCCATCGGCGAGATAGAGCTTCAGCGTGCGACCACGCCGCGACGGGGAGCGGGAGGGAGCGTCAGACATTGATGCCCAGCTCCTTCAGATAGAAGTTCATCTTCTCCCGCGTCTCGGCAAGCTGCCTTTCGAGATCGCGGATTTCGTTTTGCACAGCCTGAAGATCGACTTCGGGCTCGGGCTCAAACGTATCGACGTAGCGCGGGATGTTGAGGTTGAAGCCATTGGCTTCGATGTCTTCGAACGTCGCCTTGTGCGAGTAGCGCTCGCGCTCGGCCCGCGTGCGGTAGGTCTCGACGATCTTGTTCACGTCCGCGTCGCGTAGTCGGTTTTGCTTCTTGCCCGGCTCGCAATCGCGGCTGGCGTCGATGAAGAGGACATCGCGCTCATGCGCGCGCATGCCGCCCGTCTCGCGGGAGCGGTCGAAGACGAGAATGCAAACCGGAATGCCCGTGGTCGGGAAAAGCTGTCCCGGAAGGCCGACGACGGCATCGAGGCTGTTCTGCCGGATCAGCATTTCCCGAATGCGTCCCTCCGCACCGGAGCGGAACAGCACGCCATGCGGTGCGACCACTGCCATGCGGCCCGTCACCGGCCGGGTGATCGCGAGCATATGCAGGATGAATGCATAGTCGCCACGGCTCTTGGGCGGCATATGCGGCGTGAAACGCTTGTAGGGATCGGCGCCGCCGTTCTCATCCCACCACTTGTCGAGGCTGAATGGCGGATTGGCGACCACCACATCGAAGCGCATGAGATGGTCGCTTTCGATCAGGGTGGGGGAGTTGAGCGTGTCGCACCAATCGATGCGCGCGCTGTCCTGCCCGTGCAGCAGCATGTTGAGGCGCGCGAGTGCGCGCGTCTGGCCGTTCGACTCTTGCCCGAAGAGCTGGAAATTGCCGTCGCCGACCTCCTCACCAGCGCGGAGCAAGAGCGAACCGGAGCCGCAGGCGGGATCGCAGATACGGTCTCCCGACTTAGGACCCGCGAGCTTGGCCAACACCTCGGAGACCTTGCGCGGCGTGAAGAACTCACCGGCCTTCTTCCCGGCATCGGAGGCGAAACGCTCGATCAGAAAGATGTACGCATCGCCTAAAACATCTTCGGAGGTGTCCGAAAGATTGAGGCCGGGCTTGCCGAAATCTTCTAATAGCGTCCGCAGTCTGCGATTGCGGTCCTTGGTCTGGCCGAGATTCGATTCCGAGTTGAAATCGATTGCGCGGAAGAGACCGCCGAGCTTGCCTTCGTTCGCCTTTTCAATCGCGTCGAGGACGATATTGATCAGTTCGCCGACATTGTCGCGCGTCCGGCGCTCATGAAGGCTGTAGAAATCCCCAAGGAAGCTTTCCTCAACCTCGTTGGTTTTGGCGTTCTTCAGCTCAACCGTCGAGAGTTTGAAACGCTCGCGGTCAAGCCGCCGCTGGATGCGCAACTCGTCGCCACCGAACTCCCGCCGGAATTCCTCGACATGCTTCCTACGGACATCGCTGATGTATTTTAAGAAGAGGATAGTGAGGACATAGTCCTTGTATTGCGTGGCATCGACGGCCCCGCGAAACGTGTCGCAGGCGCGCCATACCGCGGCCAAAATGTCGTCCTGACGAAGAGCGGTCACTCTGATCTCCCTGAAAAATTTATCGCTTTGCCTCTAAAGGCACGGCTAATCGCTTCATGCGTGAGACATTTCCTCAGATCGCCGAGCCTATTCAGCAATTTTTGCTCGTCCTCAAGGGAAAGAGACAGCCCAGCGATGAGCCGTTGCTGATACAGGGGCGGTATCGGAACTGTTGTTTTTTCTAAGGCTTCTTTTGGCAGACGTGCCAGCCCACTTCCCTGTTTCTCGCTAGCGAGAGCCGCCTGAGTAGCAGGAAGTTCAAGGAAAGCTCTCAAATACTCCGAATTGATGACGGTCGGCCGGGGTCGAACGAGATAGAGGTCGAGCGAAATATAAGCGCCGAAGATGTCCTTACTTGCCGTGCAGACATCCGTGCTAGTACCCCGTGCCGCGACGACTAGGTCGCCGTCTTTGATCGGCAAGGCGCGTGCGACCCCTGGAAGATTGCCCAGGACCATATTTGGTGCTTGTCCTGCCTTCACAGTTGTGAGGTCTGCGAGCCTCATAAAGTGCACGGAACCTTGTTTTGACTCCCGTACGGCGACGCCAGAAAAGACTTGCGAGATTTCTCGAAGTTTGAACATTTCTCAAACTTGAAAAATTTCAGACCTTGCGTCAATATTATTTGAGAATTTCTCGTATCAAATTTAAAATAGGCAACAAGTCCTACATTCTGGCATCTGTTTTCTACGGTTGCGGAACAAGGCTGGGCCGATAATTCTGACAAAAATGGCTACCAACCTCCGCGTTAGCGACTTACCCGCCCCAGTTACGGCATCAAAGGCCGACTGGCTCGAGAGTTCGACCTGGCTAGGTTTTACACCTTCGGGAGCGGGCCACTCAGCTCGGAATATGTGCCAGAGCACAATTCAGCGCCAGTTTGGCAATGGCTATGTGCTCGAATACATCACTGAACAATTCAGTCAGCCGAACGCGGGCTTCGAAAATGATCCCGGCTATCTGAAGGAACGAAAAGCACACGAGAAATTGGCCGGACGCTTCCTAGCTATCCACAAGCTTCGAACAACTGCTCGCAATCTTGAAACGATCATTGGGGAAGACGACTTCAAGCTCCTCCAAGACATGTGGGCGCAAGGCGGGAATCGTTATCGCTGGTCAGTGGCATTTCCCATCGTCGAAAGCTATCAAATCGTCGGCCGTCCAAAAGCGAAGACGTTACTAGGCGATGCTTCATACCGTCGTCTCTATCAGAGGCCCTCCGCCACATTGCGCGTCCTCAATGACCCGGAGCGAGCGGCGCTGGCGTCGCTCGAGCTCGAACCGATACGAACTTCGAATGCGTGGATCGGCATAGAAGACGAGATAGGCTTGGCTGAGCGGAGCACAATCGACCCGCGTACTAAGAAACTGATTGCGTTGGATTTTGGCGACATTGCACTGGAAGGAAGGGTCGACGAGCAAAAGGCCAAAATACGCCTGCGCGCGGCTTGGCTCGCCGACAAATTCATTCGCGAACGCAGACGGTCGAGCACCCTATTATGCGACGACTGTGGCTTCAATCCTATGATGGTGTTAGACCCAGCGAAGGTGAACCCTCGGAGCTTGCTGGACGTTCACCACAAGAATCCTTTGGATGAGGGCGAGCGATATACCACCATCAAGGATTTTTCGTTGCTATGCCCCACCTGTCATCGCGTCGAGCATCAAAGATTGAAATACAACATCCCGAATTGTGGGTGATTGCTTATTGCAAGAGGGTTATACATACGACGCGCAGGCACAGACAGATTGCAATCGTGTCGTTAGCGCGCTTGGGCTCGTGTTCAGCACAGAAATTTCTATGCAATCATACTCCAACGACGAATAATCGACTTTCTCCACTATCGAGGCACGCAAGCGGCACGCAAATCTTTGTAAGCCATTGAAATTGCTTGTGACGAAAACTAGCGCGATCTATCAAAAAACCTAGGATTTCCGCGGTTTTCTGCGCCTAAGAAATACACTCATAAGTAAATCCTACAAAGAGCGGTAAACAGCTACAAATAGAATGAAATAAGTAGATTCAATGGCCTGAAACATCCTCATTTTTCCAAAATCGCCCCAAATAGGGTCGCCGATTATAACGGTGTAGTCGTAAGTTCAAATTCTTTGCCATGCTCACGGTCAAGCGGCCCCCAACATCGAGCAGCATCATGCACATCGTTGTGCTACCGCAAATGGCATGGACGGCTCGTTCACCAAGCCCCGGAGTGATCTTCTCAGGCCCTTCCGAGCGGCTCTCTCTGAAACACGGACGTCTTCGAAAGAACGGCGCCATGCTGCAGTAACGCAATGCGCACGTCAGCTTATCGGTCACGCCTGTCGCGTCGCCGGCATCGGGCCTCAAGAACCTGAGGCCCTCACTGACGATCGCGGACATCATTGAGGTGATCTCGCCACTAGCACTCGAAGGCGTCACGCAAGTGCTGGCATTCCAAGCCATCGACAAACCCAAACGGATGAACCGCTAGAATCTCTCCCGCAGTTCTAAACCTCAGCATGTGCCGCTAGTTTGGTGCTCAATTTCGTAATGTATCGGCTTGTAGGAAAAATTGTTCGATTGGCCGGCTGAGCATGCCGTCAAACCGACAATCAAATCCATGTCGGCTTGAAAGACGATACGATCGCCGGGCTTGCTAAGAGGCGGCAGAACCTTGATTTTCCCCGTCGTGCCATCTACCGGCACATTCATGAAGCAGTTGAAGGCGGTTGGAATGTTGTCGGCCCCAATTCCAAAAGGCGCTAAAGCCTCCGCCAGATTGCCGAAGCACCCTTTGTGCGGATTGGCGTCGCCATAGATAATCCGAAACATCTCCGAGGAGCACGGCGTCAGCAAGAAGTCATGGCGGCCAACCGTATCCTCGACGATACGCAGCAACACGTTCGAGCGGTTGGAGTAGAGTGCATCGCCCGTGGTCAGATAAATTCGGCTGGCATAGTCGATGGTGCGGCCCGAAGAGATTACCTCTTTTATATCGCGTCGGTTAAATGCCAGGAGATCTGCAACTTGCTCACCCTCCGGATCGATCACCATCAATTTTTCTCCAGCAGATAACGTAAACGCCACTCCGCTGCGAGGTGCTATTTTATGCGGCATCGTCGTCTCTTTTCTGGGTACGATGGAATGGGCAACGCCAGTCTTCATCGACCATTCGGCCGCTATACTGTCGCGCCTCAGAAGTCTCGCCAAAAACCTTTAGCATCGGATTCTGGCTTCCTGCGATAGCAAAATCACGCTCCAAAATCGTCTGACGAAGTTTGGGATATACGCCGGTTTTGCGAAGCTGTTCGAATTGGTCGTGAAGGTTAAACACAAGTGCCGGAACAAAGAACCGGCGGGCAGGTCGGCTGGCCTTTGGATGGAGGCCAACTACGAAGAACGCCTGGCCGCCAAAGCTCAGCGAGAAATGAGGACTGTCCGCGTGGGAGCTTACCTGACGATCATGTTTCTGGCCCAGCCAAACATCCTTGTCCGTCAGCGACTGGACACGTTGCCAAAGGCAACGTTCAAAAGACACTTCGGTCAGCACGCGCGGTCCCTGAAAGAGGACGACAAAGCTTTGATAAAGTTTGGTGCGAGCGGCATAGGTCTTTGCGAAGTTGAACAGTGCAGGGTAGATCCTCATATCGTCCCATGCGGACGTGATATCGCGCGCAACTATGAATTCGAATTGGTTCCGAGCGAGAGCTGACTTGGCGCCGACACACGGAAAGGATGGTTGCTGCACAAAATGACGGAACTTTTGGGCAAGCGGATGATCATTATCGTTGGAAGCGGGAAGCATTCGACATCTCGGAAATAGCGGCGAGTTTAAAACACCGTTTTATGGTCCCTCGTTCCTCGGATGGGGCCGGATGCCGCTAAAAGATACACCCGAAACTAATAAAATCGGGCCGGCGAAGAATGTGATGCAAAATGCTAATATGGGCGCGAACAACTTATCGGATCGATCAAGTTCAGGGTCTCAAAGCTGGTCGTACGCGTGAGTTTGCCTTCAGGATCACTATCGCCGACGGGCTCATGAAGGGCGGCGTCGACGGGATGCGGCTCCGACCATGAGGACATCGAGTGCGTGTCAGGGCAGTGCCCATGACCTGAAGTTCCCTTAGGGGGCACCATAGAGGTAGCGCATGGCGGAGGTGTAATCACTACGAAGCTAGCTCCTTAGATTTCGGAAGCATTAGCGGCTTCCTCGCCTGCAGTTATCTGATTAAATGTTACGCGATGGAGGACTGCATGCCATTCAGCGGCGAAGGCCACCCCTTGGGGGAAGCGAAAAACTTACAACGCGCCCTGCATGCAGCAGGAGTGGCGCTCTGGTCGTGGACCGTTGAAAGCGACGCTTTTGCGATGGATGAGCAAGGCTTCGCTTTATGGGGGTTACCGCAGACAAACGAGGTGACGTTCGAGGATCTGTCTTCGCGTATCCACCCTGCAGACCGCGACCGGGTGCGAGCCGCATTTACCGCGACGCGGGCGATACTAGGTGCATATGAAATCGACTTCCGCATCCTCTTAGACGAGGACATTCGATGGGTCTCGGCTCGTGGCCTCGGCAATGACGAGGGTTTGCATAAGGGCCGGATGTCAGGGGTTTTCCTCGACGTCACCGGGCGCAAGCAGGCCGAAGAGGGCCATGAGTTGCTCGCTGGAGAAATGAGCCACCGGGTGAAAAACCTACTGGCCATTGCCGCAGGTCTCACGAACCTAACGTCACGCTCTAGTACTTCCGTTGAAGAGATGGCGAAGGAGTTGACTGAGCGACTTACGGCCCTTGGGAGGGCCCACGATTTGGTGAGGCCGCTACCCGGGCATCAAGGTAGAGCTGCGTTGCTAGGCGACCTCATAGCTGTGCTCTTAGCCCCGTATGACGATTCCGGCGCATTCAGTGGGCGCATCCGCGTTTCCGTTCCGCGGATGGGAGTAGGAGAACAGGCAGCTACGGCGCTGGCACTGGTGATCCATGAATTGGCAACGAACTCTCTGAAATATGGGGCCCTTTCAGTTACTTCGGGGATGCTCGATATCTCAGGTACCAGCGCCGATAGACAGGTCTCCATCGCTTGGACCGAGCGAGGGGGCCCCGCGGTCACGCCTCCCGGAGGTGATGGCTACGGGAGCAAGCTCTTAAATCGCAGTGTGACAGGCCAACTTGGCGGCACGCTTAAGACGGAGTGGTCAACTGAGGGAGTCATCGTAAATCTTATCTTGGACGCAGAGAAATTATCCGCATGACGCTCGCGTTTTCGCGCTTGCGATAAGCGATGCCATCTCCCGAAAGGATGCGACGGATTTGTTGCTATAAACCACCCGGAAAGGAGCAGTAGCGCCTTTTCAATAGAATACGTGGGATAGCTCGCGCCTTAGTCCAGTTTGATTAGCATTCGCGGCTTTTACGCGGGGCGTCCTCCCGGTTTAGGCCGTGTCGCCACGCAGCGGTTCAAAGATGTGGGTGTGTGGGGAGGGGCGGTTCGACCGATCAATCAAGTCTCAAAAAAACGCCTAGTGAAAAATATTCCGAACCCAAAATGTCTCGATAATACTGCCGCTCTCATCCTCCAGGTCGATAGCGCGGACATCGAAGCGGGGCCCGGCGTACAGGGCAGCTTTGATCAAGTCTTCCGCGCTAGCACGCATTTCAATGCGCGCGGCTGAGATATTTGGGAGATCGAGACCTTCGTCGTCGAGAATGCTCGCGCTTTCGGCACGGATGTGAAAGTAGTAATGCATACCAGCCTCCCCTTGCACGCCGATACGCCTCCGAGCAAAAAGAGTAAATCCGCCAATGTGGTCAATTACTCATTTTGTGATGTGTATGGCTTAGTTAGAAATCGACCATCAGAGGGAATTTCGCCCGCGCACAACATGACCTTACCAGACGTTACTATCAACCGGATCGGGGGCAGCGATTGCGCACTGCATTCGCTAGTTTAATACCGTCCATAGAGTCCGGCATGTTTATGTCTGTGAATACAATTCGGATATCAATCGATTTTCCAAAATGTAAATCGCTTCATCGGTGTTCGACGCTTCGACCACCGCGTAGCCTGCGTCTTCTATCATTTGAACTGCGTTTAATCGCAGCAAGGCTTCGTCCTCTACCACCAGCGCAATAGTTTTGAGCATAAGGCCACCTTTTTACGCTAGTGAACAGCTAGTGGGAAGGCATGGACAGCGGA